>Ga0307515_10002380_pt1 | contig 41028 bp, 42 predicted proteins | sample 17_EM_MG_FD_194513 | JGI IMG/M metagenome (GOLD analysis project Ga0307515, IMG submission 194513) | Populus trichocarpa ectomycorrhiza microbial communities from riparian zone in the Pacific Northwest, United States - 17_EM | ecosystem: Host-associated > Plants > Roots > Unclassified | place... | reverse complement strand
GCTCAAAGTAGGTGTATATAGGCCTAAATACCCCGCGCGGGACTAACAAAAATCCGAACCGTGTACCAGACCTTCTAACGAAGGTCTTGCCAAAAGCGGCTAGCGGCTTGGCAAGGTAAGCCTTGGCAAGAAGGTCTGGGAGCGAGACAATGCTGAGGTAAAACAATATAAGCTGATTAATGTGTTATCTAAGCAGCTTATGATTGGTTGATCGTCTGGGATCGAGATAATACATGGGCCACATGCTTGCCGGTTACGTTGTACATACACGGGCGTATTTTAAGATACCCTAATTAAGTTGTAATAATACCCCAGCCCGTTCTATTCGTATTATATTCTCCAAATAGTAAAATAATCTGTAGCATTTCAAGTTGAGGTCGAGGATAGATACTACACCCTACGTTTGCAAGGATGCGTTCATGTAATATACAATAATACACTACATAAGTCTGAAAGCTGCCTGTCCGTTTCAAACCTCCAAGTGCTACATAATTTTCATAACACTGAGCCATACATAGTGCCCGAGATAATACCCAAGGTAATACTGAGGAGAGCACTCTTAGACTTGTCGATAGTGGTACAGTCCCAAGCCGAGTATATTGGACCAGAACCCTACGAACCAAATATCGGCTGCATCTTTATCTTTCCCCAATCCACTCACACCCTCGGGCCTCCTCAACCACTCCACCCTCTGATATCCAAAGTCCAAGATCTCTTCGTCTACGCCCCCATACCACGGGCCAAATCTAGGCAAATCCACAGCATTCACAAAAGCTAACATAAAACCACCAGAAGTCAAACATATGGAGCACACTTCTGGCCTATTCAAAAGCCTGCACTTCATTACCATGAAGACTCTACCACATCTAATCATTAGCACGACTCGTCACCATCGAAACCTTAACCGTCAAAGTGGCTTCTTATCAGATCCTAATATGCCAGTATGCCCATTGCCAAAAGACGCCCTCAACACCCCGCGATCCCCTTCATATCCCTATGACTAGATAAAGAATGCAACCACGTAATGCATGCGCAACTCTCACTTTCTCCATCCGCCCTGGGGAACGTCTTGATTCACAGTCGTTGCCGCTCCGCGGTATGTCTAATCGCTCCGCAACATACTCTCCACCAAATCTCCCAGCGGGCCCCAGAAATCCTTGCTTCCGTTCGCGAGGCCGTGCTCGTCGATGAACAGCACATAGTGTTTAAAACTCGTGTTCAAGTGCGGTTCGAGACCCAGCTCGATGACGACCGGGTAGTGATGGCAGTAGATGTGGGCGTAGACGCGGTAGAGGCGCTTGAACATGTTGCGGATCAGAACAGGGAAAGTTTTAGGAAAGGGGACCCCTAGTGAAATTAGGAATGACCAGCAGGACATAATGATAGACATACCGATTCTGCTAGGGAACATTTGCTCGTTATCGACGTTGCTTTGCACCCACGCCATTAGGTGCTCAATGTATTCCGGTGCAGGCATTTTGGTTGGACGTTTGAAGTTTTCGCCGTCCTGCCACAGATACTCGAATCTATAAAATATTAGTACTCTCTCGAAAGAGACAAAAGTGAAAGACTCACTCATCTGTCGCCTTCATCTCCGGACACGTCTGCGGCGAGCAGAATTCCGTGATGGAGCCATAGAGCAGATTGATCTGGTTGTAGAAATCGACAACTACAGTCCCATGTCAATACCCGCGCATCTCATCCCAACTTTTCACCATCTAACTTCCGCACTGTAAACTCACCATTAACAGCCAACCACTCATCCTTATCCTCCCCCTCCGGCAGCTTAACCGCCTTCCTCAAACTCCCGCTTCCCAGCGTCGCCTCTGCATACTGCTTCAGCTGCCAGCTACTGGTGCCCCGATTCGATTTCTGCGGCTTGAACGGCGCGCGCGTGCGAGGATTACTAGAAAAACCCCAGAAAGTAAGCCCAAGCCACCAAAACGAAACCCCACACTCTCCACAACCCCATCCTCCCCAGCAGAGCCAGCATCCCAGCCCCACGCCAAAGGGGACGACCGCACCGGCGTGCCCCCACCTCCGGGCACGAGCTTGTACGAGTAGTCCGCAAACCCCCGCAGCGGACTCTCGTCTCCTCACAGCACCACGGGGCTCCGCCTCGGCAGCTGGAGCAACAGCGACGGCACCGACCCCAGCCTCTCGCCGGTGCAGATACCAACACCCAGCGTCATCGCGCCCAGCGGCAGCCCGCGCCCCCAGCGCCTCGCACAGGCTGCGCTGCAGCGGGCTCTAATACGTCGTCTGGGACTCTGCGAGGAGCAAGCCCTGCGCCCATGCCGTGCCATCTCTGACATGCGGTCCCGTGGCCCCGAGGTGTATGCAGCTCTCTCTCTCTCTGGGCGAGCGTGAAGACGGGATGGAGGGGCTTGGGCTTCGCGGGGAAGGAGATGGAGGAGTTAGAAAAAGAGGACGTGTTGACGAACATTGTTGTCATGAAGCTGGACATGCTTCGCCGTGCCTGTGGCCCGTATGCCTTAGGTTTATGTTGGGCCGGGTGAAGGACGAAGGGTGCTGTGATTGCATTCCTGGAGTTAGCTGGGTGATTAATGGGATGGGATGTTGGAACCTACGATTCGGGGAAGATAAAAGGGGTGAATTGGAGGAAGAAAGGGGTGGTCAAGGGAAGGACGAGGGGAAGGGGGAAGCAAAAAACCCCCCAAACGAGGATTGATGAGGTCTGAAATTAGAAGTGAAGGGATGTTGCGTTGGTGATGGGTTGTTCATGGCGGTAAACAGTGGGGTGCGCCACACCATGACTAATACAGGCTCTCGATTTCCGATACACGAGCCACATTCACAACCAAATCTACCACGAAGTGCACAGTAATCAAGAGGTTTAAGTAGGGAGGTCAGGATTTCATTTCTAGGTCTATTGATACTCTATCTATGAGCCGAATTTCAGCTCAACACGAAGTGTCTCATTCATTGCCTATGATATATGTCATTGTCGAGGTATCCACCAGGACCGTTATCTTTCACATTGACCTCTCGGTCATCAAGTCCATCAAGTTGTGCCTCGAATTCATCATGATTCACGGAAGCAGAGTCATTGCTCTTCATGCGTTCGAGCTGGTCGTTAATATAGTGTGCAACGTGCTTGTCCACTTCGGCTTTTCGTTTGAGACTCTCTTCATCAAGATATCCGACGGAACTAGTGCGGTTAATAGGCGAAAAGGCCTCGTCGGTATCTCCATTCGTCGAAGTATCCCAGTCGCTGCGGAATCCAATGGATCTGGTTGTAGAAGAGCGCCGGAGGTGTTTTTGCTTCTTCGGCCTGCCATTGGTGGTGAAGATGTCGTCAAAGTAATGAGCAGCCGCGGTGGTCGGGGTACGAGGTGTTTGCGGGAGTCGACAGCTGACACTATGATGCATATTAAAAAACCACCTAAGTAAGTTGATAGAGGAGCGATTCCGACTTACCCAGTATCATGGATCATCTTAGCAATGAGCCCTGTCCATCCGCACTGGTGGCTTGCCCCCAATCCACGGCCGGTATCTCCATCGAAGAATTCGTGGAACCACAAGTAATCCTTCCAGTTCGGATCATAGTCAAGCATTTCATTACCGCCATTGATTGCCCTCCGTCCACCATCGCCTCGGACAAACAAGTGCTGCAAACGATGCTGGAGCTCTTCGGCGACATGGCCAAGGTGCATGTAGTCTCTAGAGCCTGTAGGACACTCGATCTTGAAGTTGTTGCCGTAAAACATGTAGAACCGCTGAAGCGATTCTATGATCAAGAAGTTGACAGCAATCCAAATTGGCCCACGCCAATTGCTGTTGCCTCCAAACAGGCCGCTATCAGAGTCACCAGGAACGTAGCTGACCTGGAAACGCTGGCCATTGACATCCATGGAATACGGGTGGTCCTTGTGGTATTTTGATAAAGATCGAATGCCGTGGCCTGCCAGGAACTCTGTTTCGTCCAGCATCTTGGTCAGGATGCATCTTAAACGATCCTCATTAACTAAGGCCAGAAGCAATCTGTCATCTTCGCCACGACGCTTCATCGATGCAATATTGCGCTCCGCCATCTCATTACGATTTTCAATGAACCATTCCATTCGCTTCTTGAAAGCAGGGAATTTTTGTATCACTTCGGGCTCGAGGGTCAACGTTGCATAAAGAGGGATAATGCCAACTAGAGATCTGACGGGCATCTGATGACTCCAGGGCCCACCCCAGGAGATCGCATCGTAGTAGAAACCATCCTGTTCACTCCACAGTGGCTTCTCTTCTCCGCCTGAGCGATATTGCATAGCATCGCTGATAAGGATAAAGTGCTCGAAGAACTTAGATGCAATATCCTCGTAAGTGCGACGATGCTTGGCAAGTTCGAGGGAAATGTTGAGCATGCACAAGCAGTAGAAGGCCATCCAGCCAGTACTATCAGCTTGTTCCAGAACACCTCCAGTTGGTAGAGGCTCAGATCGGTTGAAGAGGCCGATGTTGTCAAGGCCGAGGAAACCACCTTCAAAGACATTGTTTCCGTCAGCGTCTTTTCGGTTCACCCACCAGGTGAAATTGAGCAGCAGCTTCTGGAAAACTCGCTCGAGAAAGTCAAGATCCTCACGTCCATACATTTTTCGCTCTATCTTGAAGGTCCGGAATACTGACCATGCATGCACAGGAGGGTTGACATCCCCAAAGTTCCACTCATATGCTGGTAGTTGTCCGTTGGGGTGCATGTACCACTCTCGTGTGAAAATATCCAACTGCTTCTTTGCAAATTCTGGGTCGACCATAGCCAGAGGGATGCAATGGAAAGCGCTGTCCCATGCGGCGAAGAATGGATATTCCCAAGAATCCGGCATGGACAGAATATCGTCCAGATACATATGTCTCCACTCCTTATTTCGAATGTTCTTCCGCTCTGGCGGAGGAGGTGGCATTCCTGGATCGCCGTTCGCCCACTGATCCCAAATAAAGTGATAGTACTGCTTGCACCACAGCATACCAGAAAGAGCTTGGCGCTGGATGTTGCGAAGGTCGTCAGCCATTGGCATTGGGCTGATTCGCCAATAAAACTCATCGGCTTCGGCACGTCGTTGCTCCATGATGTCGTCGAATAGCTCTTCATCGAGGTAGCCTTCATATCTTCTCGAAAGCCTAAATCGAACAACAGCACACTCTCCAGGAGGGACACCATCACCCTCGTCAAACGCGTACCAACCAGCACATTTCGTGCCAGCTTGTTTTGGGTTGACAGCATCCAGCTGCTCGTCAACAATATATCTTTGGAATGCATCTTTGACGTAAGACGTCTTGTTTTCTCCGCCCCAGATGGATTTGTAGTTTGTTTCATTATCTGTAAAGAGCAATTTCGGCTGAATGTCTTGGCCGCTAGGACCAGTTCCAGGCGATGGAGAGAGCTGAAGGTATCTCTCGCCTAGTTTGTGGTGTTTGGAATGCGCAGTTGTTGGGCCAATCTTCCGTATAGATGGTTTCTTGTCCGGCTTCTCATATCCCCATGACCATGTGTTCCTGAACCACACATGCGGAATAACATGTAACGGGGCTGCCTCGGGACCTCGATTGTATGCCGTAACACGGAACAGTAATTCCTCTGCATCATCAGCTTCTTTCGCGGTCTCAATGAAAATATCCCAGTATCTATCATCGTCGAAACACCCGGTATCAACGATGTTGTACTCCTTTTCGAGCTTCGAGCGCTTCGCGTTCTCTCGGATCAGGTCCTCATAGGGAAATTTCCGCTGTGGGTACTTGTAGAGGTATTTCATATAAGAGTGCTGCAATCAGAGTCAGTGTCTGCCAAAAAGATCGGAATAGAGGGATGGTTACCGTAGGAGTGTTGTCCAGGTGGAAGTGGGCTTCTTTCAAAGATTCGCCGTGGTTTCCCTGAGGATTCGACAAACCAAACAGCCTCTCTTTTAGGAAATCACTGCGCAAGTCAGTAATTGCTCAGGATCAATTTGTCAATTCGTCCTACTCTTTCTCGTTCCAGAAGGCAAAAGCAATGTTTTGCTTGCCGTGTGAGTCCGAGACTCCAGCGATACCATCTTCACCCCAGCGGAATGCGCGTGATCGAGCCATGTCATGAGTGAAATCTGCGCAATCGCATTAGCAGGCTCCAATGGTACACCATAACGGCACTTACGGCCCCATGCGTCTCCATCGTGACTGCGATAATCAAGTAAGCGCATATAACCCCACCGAGACTGTAAAACTCACGAGTAATCTTCCCGGACTGAGCAACCGTTAGCTACGAGCCTGTATATGTGGAACAATGAACAGAGTTTACCAGTTGCCCACTGCCTTTCGGCGACGTAAGGGCCCCATCTTTTCCAGTACTGCTTGCGCTCCTTGTCTTCCTTCAGGCGCTTCTCCTCCTCACACAGGTACTCTTGATTTTCGACGAGCACCATCTTGCAAGCTACTCCAAGGGGAAATAGAGGATTTAAATAAAATTGATTGGATTGGATTGGATTTGGGTAGAGGAATAGGCAGTTAGACGATCTAGAGGGCTAATCAGGTAGGTAAACGACACGGTGGAAAGCGGGTAAAGCGTGGATAGGAGTTGAATCAAATGAATGTTGGAGATAATCGGTGCCTTGTGTTTCCTATAGAGTAGTAAGAGGGTATGGGCGCGGTGTATGAGAAAGGAAGAGGGAAGTGAGAGCGGCGGAGGTTTTGTTCGCAGAGCTTGCGCAAACCATGCAGAACTGTCACCACGTCATATGTCAGTGCTTTCCGTTATCGTCTCAACTGATGTAGTGCGGCACGAGCTTATTTTTGGTTTAGGCAGGCGCAGCCGTTTCAGCAATTAGCATTATTTATGGCATTGTGGCATTATGCGGCGGATTAAACAGCAAATACTTGTTGTGTTCTAGAGCAAGCCTCCAGTGAACGCCTTTGCACTTTTTTTTTCCCCTTAATGGGGGGGCGTTACAAGCCGCATCTGGCTTCTCATACCGTGATCGGCGGCATGTGAAAGTTGCCGTGCACGAGATCGGTCTGCGTGCTTTGCGCCACCCTGTCATTGGCTTGCAAAGCTCAACACCAAAATCAAGCCAAACCCCATGGAAACGATACCTGGCGGGGCTTATGCATCCCGATCGGGAGCGAAAAATTACCATCAGTGTTTCACTTCCTAACCTTCAACTGTATCCAAACTGCCTTTACCAATCGTTGAAGGAGCTGCGTCTGGTCCTTTTTGATGCCGCAGCTTCTCTTCAAATTTAGCAAATTCCTTCATCGCAATTTCTTCTTCCTGATCCATAATCTGCTGTACACCCTGCACCTCCTCAATGTAATGCCTGCGACCAAAATCAGCAAGCGCTTCACGAAATCAGGAAATCAGCAAATCAAGCTTACATTAGCATGCTTTCAATCCCATTCTTCAGGGTGACCGTGCTCGAATCGCATGTCCGACAAGCTCCCCGGAGTTTTAAAAGCACTTGGCCGTCGTGAAATCCTCGAAACTCAATGTCTCCACCATCTTCCTGAATCGCAGGTCGAATCCTCGTCTCCAGCAATTCTTTAATCATACCCACTACCTCGCTGTCATTCTCGTCGTATGCAAGACTATCTTGCTCCGTTCCCCCCTGTCCACTTTCTCCCGCTTTGTCTTCTACCGTGTTGACAATCTGCTGGCCAGAAAGAAAGAATTCATTGATGATGCTGAACACTTCCGGTTTTACGTGCGCCCAAGGAGTTGCGCTGTCCTTAGAGACAGTGACGTAATCTGCTCCGAAGAATACGGACGTAACACCGTCTACATCTAACAACTTAGCAGCAAGGGGAGACGGATGCGGCGGCGCAAGTGTTGAGCGAGGCGTTAAGTATTCGAGGAAGGGAGAAGATAGGTTTTCGGGTAGTACTCGAGTATTAGGATTGAATTTGAGCGCCTTTAGATCGTTAGTATCCATATGTCAAGTCGGATTACTAGTGATAAGCCGTACGTCCGGGTTTGGAGTATCCTCGGTCTGGATGAACATTGTCCTCCGCCCAGAAGCAGTATTGGCTAGTAAAAAGGCTGGTTGGCCCCATCGTTGAGCGCTCGGCCTATGTCGCAGAGGAGACGCTGTGATCGGTGAAGCAGTAGAGACTTGACGGAGGCATCTTGTCGAAGGTCGCGTTGTGGCCAGTCTACGGCTACTCCGAGACGTTACCGAGGGAGTTGCCCGAGAAAGGCTGCGCATCGCAAAGCGCGGGATAGTAGTGGAAGCCATAAGAATAGCTCGGTTGCTGTGTAATATAGATGAACGTCAAGGCGATTGAAGGACTAATAGAAGTTTGTATGTTTGAGAAGCAAAGCACTCGAAAACCTCGTTATGACGTTTCTGGATTATTCAGCGTAAGGGTTCGGGTTGAATCTCGGCTGCATGGGGCATCCTCAACACCAAATGTCCTGCAACAAATCAGTGTAAAATATATTCTGCAGAGTCATGACAATGCAGAGACCGAAGATAATAATTTCATTGGAGGATTTGTTAGCCGCTAACCAACCCTGGTGTTTCTCTTGCAAGACATTGTGTTTAGGTAATTCTACTTCAATGATAGTGAAAATTTTTCACTTAAGCCGTTCTTCGAAACTGTGTTTAGAAATAGAGGTTTGTCATGTTAACCTATCTCGCCAAGTTGTTGTTCTTATCCAGCTGCCGCTAGAATGACAGAAGTGAAGGACAGAAGATTCTACTGCTACTTTTCGTACGATCCACAACGCTTTCGGTCGAAATTCCTCTAGCCTCGACATCCTCATTCTCACCGAAGAGGCCAAAAGGCTACCATAAATGTTGTTCCTATAGCGCGATAAAAACTACCAGAACAAATTTGCCATATGCTGAATCAAGGGAGTGGCCGCGTGTGATTTGCACCACACTTATAGCTGTTTAACACACTCTTGCCCAATCAGAAGAGCCTAGACGGTCGGGAATAACTGCCTGGATTACCTCTTCACCTAGGACTCCAAAGATGTTCGCACGGGTTGCAGGCGAGCACATGATTGCGCTGTTGAGGTTTAGAAGGAAATGTGGCCCGTGCGCGAACATCAAAATATCAACAGTGTATCTCTACTAGAGATACCTCTCCGCCTATGTGGATCTTACTGGCAGGAACACCTTAATCTAATCAAGGGACCGTAGGCTTCAATATAGATCCATTTAGAGCTTTATTACTATAATTTAATACTGCACTTGATTAATCAAATCTACGACTTCGTCTTGCCAAGACTACGTTAAATCTGGAGCATCTGGTTGGCTCGACCACTGGACCTTTATCAACGGCGCATGGGATATAATGCGTTCTCAGCCTGGCAGTGCGACGAATCCGCGGTCCTGCTGAGGCAACCAAACAGGCTTTGGAGGGAAGGAGCACTGGAATTCAGGTTAATATAATGCACTCATTCTCTTTAATACTGAAGTTCTCCATCATATTCTCCTTTAAATGCTGAACCTTACTTTATTATATTGTAACCCTTGTTACTAAGTATAAAAGCATATAATTATATACATACTTTAATAATAACCCATCTCCAGCATGCCGTACTACCCACCATCACCATATTAGCACGAAACTCATTATCACACACCCTTAGCTATCCCTTAACCCGTTGAGGCGCAACGCAAAGCTGGCTCGTGCATGAACACCGGTATCAGATGTGCGGTTCTCACAGAGGTTCGAATAAGGGCCTCTTATTGGCTAATCCTTATCGATATCGTTGCGCCAGAATCAACGGGTTAAGGGATAGCCCCCGCCAGCAGCTGCGGAAGCGCGTATCTCATGCCCGCGCATGAGACAATGCAACACTTCTAAGGTACGGCTTGACCACGTTGATCTCCAATTGCCGACCAAAACGGTAAAAGTCAGTCGATGCCTCGCTTCGGAAACTTCTTAAATTTCTTTTTCCGCATGGGATTCCTGAACATGCCCTTCATTGCCGAAGTCGCTAAGGGACAGGAGCCACAGCCGACCACGAATCTCCTGAAGGCCGTGTTGGCCATGTTGAAAGATCCGGGGCAACTATTCCGATGCGTGGTTTTTAATAGGACTAGGCCTGTAGTTCCTAGATTCCAAGCCCACTCTGCATGTGTTTAGGATAGTGGGGTCCGTGATTTCATGTCCGCGTGCCTCTACCTAGCGCTCAAAGTTCGCTGGTGGGAATTTCGAGGTTGACATTACTCTCGTGATTATTCTCCCCAAGTCTGAAATTCTGTATTCGCGCTTCGCGGCCAGTCATTGACCATTTGGTCCTTCGTTCTTGAGGCGAGCCCGCCCTGGAAACCCCACGGGTTTGGTGCAGAAATTAGCCCCAGCACCCCCACAGCAGGTATCGATAATGCAAAAATTGCTTTAGTTGAGGTAGGATAATTCCGAAGGAGCAAATGGCCGTAATGCGGCTGCTTTCAATGTCCGCAGAAGCAAGACAAGGTGATGATTTAAATGAAGCTACTATGACAAGCACCCTCGAATCAGCCCTAAATGCCTTAAACATAAGTAAAGTCTCTTCATGATGGCAGCTGCAAATAATTATGCGGAGCGTTTAATCTCCAGAAATCCCGGACTTTGTAAGCTTAGCTACTCTTTACATACGACTGGAAAGAAATTGCAAGTCAGTCAGCAGGGCATGCGAGAATTTAAGGGAAGAAAATAGCTCACTTCGTCGGCTTCCTAAACTCACACCGCCACTAATAGCTCAACTGCATTAAACCCCCAGTAGCATGTTAACACTCGGCCTCGAATACGCCTCCATCTTCGGCCAATAGCTCCAATCCGTATCAAACAAGATAGTATCCTAGCACATACTCCCCAAACTGGTCTAATTCAACCACGCCGGCTCCCAGTTGCTGAACCCCCGACATATTTAACACCGTAACGAATCATGAGACCACGGTATCAGTTCGTAAACAAAAGCCTATAATCACAATTCACCACACAGCCAGAACACAACGATCATGAAAATAAGTTCCAAATATTCAATTATCATTCCTACTTCCTCGCCCTCTGCTCTCACATCCTCCTCATCCTCTCCCCTACTTCAGAATCACACAACCCAATAAATTACAAGGTCCCACACCAACCAACCTACCCCATCCTACGCCAGGCAAAAAACCTCGCCTACCTATCCACACAAGAAAACAGAAGCAAAACAGCAAAAAAAAGAAACCCTGAACCAAAGATCTATGACATCCCGCCAGCCGTTATGGAATCGAGGCTTGCAAAAAGGACCGGGGTAAAGCGGAATAAAAAAGCGGAAAGAAGTCGAGAAAAAGGAACACACGAAACAAAGAGGGTCTGAGCCTGCCCGGACAAGAAAAACTCCGACGTGCGACAAGCGCCTCACCCGGACGATGAAAAGGGTGCGGTGGTGGAGAGAGGAAGAGGGAAGAAATATACATGCATGATGCTGATGGGGAAGAGACGCATGGTTTACACAGACGCATGCAATCAGGAGAATGCGTCAAGAGAAGCGAGCTGGCCATTGCAGTTGTTTCTGTCGCCAGGATCCAAGAGCCGGTGGTAATGGTCGCTCTGCAAAGATAGTGTTGAATAACGACTAATAATTATTCCTTGATCAAACAGCCAGCGAGAGAAGCGCGTACTCAATGGGGTGAAGATGTAAGGCCTCCAAGAAAACGGAAAATAAATCAATGGTTTAAAAAGCGCCAACTGACTCCGCCCTTGTATGCATATGGTTTGAAATGCTGGAAACACGGTTGTAACGTGATGTCTGGCTTGGTCTATAATTACGCACAATTCCGTGTGCGTCAATGGATTTTTAATGTCATTGCCGTGGCCACATTAGATAGATAGAGGAAAGGTAGAGAGGGTAAGATAGTCGAGATTACTGTGGGCCTAACAAGTTGGATTCGAATGAACGGAGAATGGAGCTCGCTATTTGCTGCAACCGTCAACGAGGGAGTTCTTCGGCCAGTCATACTTGGTTTGTTTCCTACGGTAAATTGTCAGCTTCAAACTCATCGAGGGATACATTTGGAGACTAGCCATGTCGTAAGGTTAGGATTTGAATATGGCTCAGGGTGATTCGCGATGTAGGAAGTTGTTGGATATCCTGGGGGGTCGCAGGACATTATTTCATTGTCCTCATCTTGATATATCCGAATATAGTCGAGACGCATGGTCGCTGGCAGCGTGCTTCCAATGCCCGTCAAATTGATGGCCGAGAAACTGTTAGACATGCCAAAGTTGACAACCAGGGCCAGAGGCTCTTCCGGAATCACTCTTTGCCCCACGTTTCCATTTGGACCTATCGCTCTACCATCCAAGGTCCATGTTTCAGCATCACCAACATGCCAAGTAATATAACCGTCTGCTCCTGGCTCGTATTCAAAAGAGTATTTTTGGTATCCTTTGCCGTCGTACCAATCATTGTTCAAGTTCGTTAATCCAGATATGGCTTGCTGGAAAGGACCACCTTGGTACGAATTCATCGACGTAATAGATTGATCGTATAGCTCAACGAATTCTAAGATCTCATTAGAACAGTTCTGTTAAAGTAAAGCCAGAAGCTTACCGTAGTCTGGCCGGTACCATATATCGAATGGGGCCGACTGAAAACTCTGGGAGACTACACCAATACCAGCTCCATTAGGAGGATCCAAAAACGTAACAGTAGCTTCCACCGCATCGATCTCTGGAGCACTTCGAGATGTGCCTGGATTCGGATGATCCTGTCCGGAACAAGTGCATGCTGGAAGCCTCATTCCCGGTAGATAGCTTATACCATCTGTTGCGCTCTGATTCGGGGTAATACCAGCATCGCACTCGTTGTCGTAACTGTAAGGCCACAGTCCGTCCGTCGTGGAAGCATATCCTGGCCGACCGAGATTGCCCATAGCCCAGAAACCAGGCCAGAACCCAACAGTGTCACCTCTTCCGGGAAGTGAGATACTAGCTTCCAAATGCCCGCCCTTGAAGCACAGTTGGTTCCATGACTGGAGCATACCGGAACGGTAGTTGAGGCCGTGATTCTGGAAGGCGTCGAATTGGATATTCAAGGTGCCATCCTTTGTAGTCACTGCATCAGGATCGTACCACTACCAGCATATCAGCATACTTATTGCCATATATCAATTATTCCAATCCTTACCTCCAAATCCTGCGTCACACCATACCAGATGTCCACAGCTTGAAAGAATGGATCGTCGCCATCATAAAATGTTCGGCCGTCTGTGTTAAATTCGTCCGAAAACTGCTCATTATTAACCAGATTGCAATATCACTATTTCGCCACTACATACCACAAGTTTTTGCTTAGTTCCGCTGTGCGAGGTTCTCGTTTTGGCTGAAGAGGGTGTTGTAGGGTCGATCAAGCTTGTACGGAGATTCTTCAGCAGTGGGACATCGCCAACATTTATACACATCGGATTATTCGTGCAGGGCCCGACTTCAGGTGTAGTTAACCTGTGAACGAATGTTCTATAGTCACTAGTCAGTAAAGCAATTTGGGGGAGCGCTAGGGATTGCCGAATACGAGCAGCGTCTCGAGCGACAAAGCTAAACATACAATATAGGATAACCAATGAATAGTAGCAGCACTCCGATTGTTATGAGTGCAAGGCCACCAACATTCACCAGCCCTCGTCTTGAAAAGATATCACAATCCCGTTTATCTTTCTCGTTTGGATCTGGGTTATGGAGCCAATCGTCCTTTTCGATATCTTCCGGAAAGAGGAGTAATCCTGCGGAGGGAAGGATGTTGAATTTTTCCGATACGGTCTGTGTGTTGAGGTCATCGTCGCTCCCTGCTCGCGATGGTGCACGCGAGTCGTCAAAGGGCGATGCGAACGGTCCGGAACGAGAGTCTCGACTCCCTACCGACTCGGAACTCCAGCTGGTCCGCCGTGAAGATATTCCTGATGGTGATTGCATTGGCGATTCATCTCGAAACCTCCGCGTTCTTAGTTTCTTCGGCGGTAGTAATAGCTCTGCAGAATCAGCGACAGCGGCGGGCTGATTGTAGAGAGAATTCGACGAGCTCTGCTGTCGTAGTTTAGGAGAGGTGCCCAGCCGTGGGGGTATTAATGAGCGCGAGGAGGGCTGCTGTGTTGGACTTGGGAGGTCATTCTGAGCATCGTTGAGGATATTGTCTGTCCCCGAGTTGAGTCGAATGTGAGGAGGAGCATTCCTCGGCGGTGATGGCGAGCCGGGCAAGGACATGCTGAAGGAGTGGAAGAAGTCGAGTTGGTGTTGTTAGAAGGTTGCCAGCGTGAAGGTTGAAGTTGGTCAAACGAGCGTGGTGTTCGGTCGCAAAGAGTTAAATTCCAGTCGTGATTGAGGGTCTCACGCGATGATAGCTAGGAAACAGACTGGCTTGCAGGTCCAAATGCCCCCAGAAGTGACCGTTCAAGGTCGGTCCTCAGGATACCGGTTTGCGGAGTAGGACAGGGTGGGACGTTGAGAGTGATTTGTGTATTATTACGCAGGGGATGGAAGGAGGTCACTCCTTTCCGAAGTTGGCCAGGGTCGGCAAGGTACGCGATTGAATGGGAACTTGGCGAGCAGCGAGGGGGAAGAAGGGGCAATGGCTCTCACGATTACCGTGGAACAGTCGAGTGCAATACTCGCTCAAGAGGTGCAAAGAGGGATGCAAAAGCGAGCTCCAACCTGGAGCGATGAGGAAAGAGTGGCAATCCGTCAGTACTTTGGGCCGAGACAGCATTTGAGGATCGCCCTGGGTCAACAACATCCACGAAAATTGGCAAGTCCCTGGCCAGGAGATCTTAAACGCTCCAACACGTCTGGAGCGAATCAGGGCGCTTGGGGGCTGAGAGGCGGCAAATCCACACTGCAGGCTTACGCAGGACTTGCTTGGGGTGGCTTGCTAAATTTATCCGCTAGGATCTTGGGCGAATGTCATCATCGTGGTTAAACGCAGGTTTCAAGCTGTTTTATGGCACTTCCTCGCCGCAACATTCTGCGCCTGTTCAAAGCTGACCTTTGCCTACTTAGCACCGCACCACAATGGCCGGCGTAGCTACCTAGACTATTTAGCCATTTCTCTCCGGCTCAGCCAAACAGCCTTGCGCCCCTAGCTCGTGGGCGCCGTTCCTTTTCAATAAGGCCTGCGGCAGCAATTATCCAGGAACAGAAAAGACCCGAGGCCCAGATTGGTCCTTACTCATTCGCCGTTTTACCTGGCTGGAGCAGGTGTTTCCTCGCACTCAAGTAGAATTCGACAAAATCTGTCCCTTTAAATTGCCACACGGAACTGATGCTCGCTGAGCCAAGATACTGTTAACTTAGCGGATAGTTGGCGTCGTTGCAAAATTCCTTTGATGGGGAATGCTGTTACGCGTCCCGTCTATGGCGCAGGAGAACTCTAGCACGTCTTACTATATATGGCTAGCTTCCCGACCGCTGTGCGATAATTGTGGGGTTCTCTGGCTTGGAACTGTCCAGATAACTAAGCCGAAGAGTTTCATCTTATCAAATACGTTGTGAACCATCATCGGGCTCTCCAACTCAAGTAGAGTTCTTTCAACTCTGTTTAATTTCGTAAATACCTTTTGTTAACAGTAAAATTAAAAGGGGTAAAAGACCGAAGCTCTCTCATGCAACAGCCATGATCCCCTTAAAGAACTGTGGCCTGTTGAGAATTCCGAGGGGAACGACAACGTCCAATACTAAGCAGCCTCGCGATGGCAGTGCATCGTGGTGGGGAAAATCTTAATCAGCCTTTGACTTGCGATGTATTCGCGAATAAGCGCCGGTCTTGGCGAGCGGTACTTTCAGCTGAGTACTCAGCTCTCAGCACGAACGTTGATTCGAAGACTACGTAAATTCTGAAACGCTTTCTACTAGCTGTTCGACGTCACCGAAAGGTACAGCTGACCTAGTATCAGCTGCTTCAGCCCCGCACATGCCATTGACCACTACCCCAATGCCAGATCAAATGTCTACGAGATATGCATTTACTCCTGTCCATGTCTCATGATTCTACGGCAAGAGCTTTTAGCCCAACTACCCTTCCACCCTTCTTGTCTAGGCTCACAACATAGTATTCTGCGCGTGTGCTGCCGTGTTCCACCCTGAATATGCTCACGTCCCTGCTGCCGGCTTTCTTAACGGCGTCGACGATCTTCTTATATTGACCCTGAGAATCAAATTCTTTTTCGCCTATTGAGGAAACATCCGAATCGTGGGAGAGGAGTTCGGCAAACTCATCTGGAGCGCAGGATACTCTTAGCTAATGCACAAAGGTTCTAAAGCAGACCGGACACGGAGCTGCGGGTTTAAAAGTGGGCTTACTTACCAGCCGATGGCACACTATCTCCGTCAAACTTCAGGCTAACAGGCTCAAATGGCTCGTCTGCGTCAGAGACATAGTATTCCTCTATCCCCTCCAGTGCCTTTGGCACTTCTGTATTCACGGACTTTGTGCCCACCGATTTAGATTTTGCAGAGACCTTGGTGGAGCCAGTATCTTGGTTCGCCTTGTCTAAGAAGGAGGCATAATCAGCGTCTGATGACATCTTCGGCGAGAGGTGGGAGCTTTGAAGCTGTGATAGACAGTGGAAGAGTCTTGAGGCAATTAATGGTGCTTTATGAGGGCTTTGCGCGAGTCGCATTTGATGGGCCGGTATCTTCAAGGCCGATGTGAGGATATGCAATTGAGGGGCTGGATATGAGAACACCCGGAGTTGTTGCAGACGTAGAGAGATCTGGGAGTTAACCTTGGTCATGTAAGCTACATGACGCAGCGAACGGCTGGCTCGTGGCAGGAAAAGTGCCTCCTCCGCCACCACGCAAGTGGATATCTGTCAGCTCACGCGGAGATTAATTCAGCGAACAGCAAAGATCCTCTGGTTAAAACCTGTTGATGTGGTAGCTCCTATGAAGGGTTTGCCGTTCGAGACGAACGACCTTAGGGCCCGAGCATAATACGTATGTCGCTTTCTGCCACCTGCAGCCAGCATATGTGTCACGTGACGCATCGTCCAGGACAAGACGGAAATATTGTTGCGGCACTGAAAACCTGTAATTCTATTTAAAACGATAGTTGATTCATGAGTAAGTGATTGCCACTAAAGAAGTGTAAATACTCTACATTAGGTTTACTGAAAACAGCCAAGAGTAATCGAGCCCTGTTGGAATGCCGTGATCGAAGCAGGATATTAGCATCCTTCAATGCGGGACCATGTGAATCCCAGCTACATGGATCGTTCAACTTTCCGGGTACTCTCAAGTCGTAAGCAAGTGCTTTGTATGCAAATGCCATATATTATTAGAACTCAGCGCCACACTATTCCTTCGGCCAAAGACTACGTTGCAGCGGTAGAGCAATGAGTGCGACCGATGAAATCTGCTTTCCACGCAGACAGCGTTGGTATGGGACGACAGAAGGTTCCATGGAACATCAAATTATGTCGGACCGATGTGAGCGCATATATATCTAATAAATCCCGCTGGGCCCTCAAGTGGTGGTTCCATGGTTCGCACGCAGTGGAACCCCCGCTGTCGACAAACCTACTGGATCAAGAGCAGCACCCAGTAGTGAGAACGTAGTGGGGAGTGGCGGAAGTGCATCGCTACGGATGCGGGACGACACACTCTTTGAGTCCGCGGCATTGGGCAGATTTCTGATGCAGACCTGGAACTTACGCAATCTTCAACCAAAGGTATCGCAAACAGAGTGATGCATCGAGATGCATCGTGATATCTGCCTTCATGACTTTCTGCAGGCTTCTAAACTTCCAAGGTTAGAGGTACGTTGGGAGCGGCCGCGTGCTGTCAAGTGACACTTCGAACGATGGATCCCAGCCTCAAAGCGATCATTGGAAAATGCAGAGATGTTAGTGTGCAAAGCCTCGTTTTTCTGTATGATGATGGCGAAGGCGGTGCCACCCTTGAGTGTTCGGATACGTGCCCTACGATGGTGACAACTAAGCCTCGATCCCTCTGCCAATGTCACGGCAGTCAGGCTTGGCGTCGTGTTTTGGCCAAACAAATGCCGGCTGGGGCAGAAGCCTTGCATTAGATTCAGATCAAGCAATTCTAGATTTTGATATGATAGAAACTCCTGTCTTGTTGGCCGTCCGGAAATGCACGGATAGAGTTTTGGAACCGAAAAAATGGAGAAAACCTCCTGAGCGAATCCGCAAAACCTTAATCTTACGTGCGCAGTGGCGCCTGCACGTCCAAAGACACGCTCGGAGTTTTTCTGAAAATGGTCGATGTTGAGAAAGGACCTGCCTTCAGCTGGCTCCTCGCGTTCCTCGCTATCCTGTGCGCAGGATGGCTTTCTCATATAGCTGTCACGGCTCGCTTCTCGGCAGCTCCATTCGTTAAAATAGTCCATGGATGACGCGCATCGTTCCCCCTGGATCCACTCCGCTACCCGTGGCGTCTTTCAGCCATCCATATCGTTTCACGTGGCTGCGGTCGAAAAAGGGCCCCAACGCCCGAAAAAGTGGAATGGGGCTTCTTTTGGCTTCCAGGCTTCCCTAGCGAGTCATGGCAGCGGAAGCTTCTTAACGCTCCCTAGCCCCAGTCGACTGTTCCGCAATCGATTGTCAGACCCGACAGTACCAAGGGGCAGGTACATCCCATCAAGAGCGTTCAAGCGGCCTGCTGCGTGCCGGGTGCGCGAGCAAATCAGCAGCCTTGTCAGGATTGCGATGGGCCAGAAGGGGTGTGACACAGGCTGCCGACGCGCGGGAAGCGGAGCGACATTTGCGTCACGGCAAGGTGCAGTTTCCAAAAAGCGTGCAGCCCGGAAGCTTGCGATGGTGTGGAGAGACAGAAAGGCTTGGCGCGCAGGAGAGATGCAGATCGCCATTCCCCACCCGTGAGGAACGAGTTGCGCCGACGCACCTGGCAGGCTGCAGGCTGCACACTCGCGGTACGTACCCTTTGCTCGCCCGCCGTCTGCTAGTCTGCCAGTCTGCCAGTCTGCCAGTCTGCTAGTAACTTAGTCTGCCAGCCCGCCCACTGCGGACGCGGGCGGCATGGGCGCCTGCTGGCGTGGAGCGCTGCAGACATGGTACGAGTCGGGCACCCCAGGAGAAGAAGAAAAGTGACGGCCTGGCGTCGGGAAGTTGAGCGATCGCCCCGTAGGGCAGCTTCCCGGATCTGACTGGCTGCAGACACGTTATCACCCAGCCTTTTCAGCTTAATGAGCCCCGCGCAGAAGGCGCATGGAGATCATCGCTGTCTGACAGAATTAGGCCGGAATTAAATCTGTCGCTCAAGTAGGAGGGCGCATGGAAGATCGAGGTTAGCAGCGCGCAATCTCGACTCGCTGCCCAGAAGAGATGACCAGCTGTCCTTTGTCGTGAAGGGTTGAGGCTGGTGTGAGGCGCAGAGGCCGGCTTCGCCATGAACCGCGAGCACGAACGAGGCGATTCTCAAAGCGCGCCCCGTGGGAACGCCCGCGGCCTAGTGCCAAGCCTCGAATGTATGAAGTATCTGCGGATGGCAGACGGGCAGCGGGCAGCGGGCAGCGGGGAGCGGGCAAAGCAGCTTATGAGAGAGGCTGCGAGGGCGAGCGAGGTCGACGAGGGCCTTGAGGCTCAGCCTGGTGCCCGCACCCCAGCCCGGGTGTTTCACGCCTTGAACGGTGGGTAGTGTGTCTCGCCGGGTCGACGGTGGACGGTGGCAGAAAATGGCAGAAAGCTAGGGCAGGCGCTCATGCTCAGGGAGGAGCGAGGGAGTGGGAGGCTTGCTGGGGGAGCGAGTGGAGGTGGTGTGCCAGAGGAATAATTGCTCGCTCTTCTGGTGGTGGTGGCAGCCAGATGTATCACCCGCCGGGGGCGCATCTCCTCATCTTGTCAACGCACTCGCCCTCTGGACCGCCTTCGGCCAGAGCCAGGTTGAAGCCAAGCGAGGCCTGCCGCCGCCCACGGTAAAGAGACAAGGGGGGACCCCCCGGGCCTGCAAGTCGGCGCCTCCACCTTCCCAAGCCGCTAGGCTGCTTTGGCACCAAACGTCCAGCCCGCCAAGCATCACTCCGTAAGACACCCAGCGCGTGGGTTAGGGGACTTACGGCTTCTTCTTGTGTGAGTTCTTTCTTCGCTCGGCCCTTCCTGTCCTCTCCTGCTCCCCTCGAATCTGCTCCACGGAAGCTGCTCAGCTCGCCGACCGGCGCACCCCTCAACCCTCCTCCATCGCAATTCTCCCTGCGCGCCGTCAAACACACTTCTGTCTCTGCTTCACCATCCTCCAACTTTATTTCGCCCTACCGTTGTTTGTTTGGCGCGAGCTCGTTCGAGCCGGCTTTACGGCCTCGGGTCAGACGAGGGTGAGCCGATTCACTCCTGTATGTTAACCTTCTTTCCATCGCCAACACTCGCAATGCTGAACTATATCCATTCGCGAAACCGTCACTGACGCCAATAAGCTTCTTCATAGCCGCTGGTGGTCTGCCGTCTCCCCAGCTCTCTCTGCTCCGAACGCTTGCCCCAGCACCCAACCACTTTTAGCCCCATAATCACTCACGCATCATATTTTGGTTAATCCGCTTGCTACACCATCATACATGGCAAGCCATCAGCAGCCTTCGCCTACTGCGGGCATGCCACCGCATCATGGCCCACCTCCAGGACACCCTCAGGCCAACGGCCATGCTCCCATCCAGACCCAGGCAAAGAACGCCTCGCAATACTTGACCCAGCAGAACGAGAACATCTGGAACTCTCTCGGTATGTCGCCTTGCAATCGAGTGCCTGCTTGGGCGTCTGCAATCCATTCTAACTTGTACCAGGTGCGTTGTCAGAGCAGATGCTAGACTTCGATGGCGCTATACAGTGCTATGAGCAAGCTCTGCGCCACAACGCGTGGTCAGTCCCTGCCATGCAAGGTATCGCTTGTATTCTACGTACGAAGGATCAATTCCCTGCTGCCGTCGAGTATTTGCGCATGATCTTGAAGGTCGATCCAAACAATGGCGAAGTTTGGGGAAGTCTTGGTAAGTCCACTTTTCAAGTTTCCGGACGGCACATGCGGCTTATTGACTCGTTTGCAGGCCATTGCTACCTCATGATGGATGATTTACAGCAGGCCTATTCAGCCTACCAGCAGGCACTGTACCATCTCACCGATCCAAAGGTATGTCGTGTCCGCTCCGTGAGTCTACATTATGCGCGGGCTTCGCTAATGGACTGTTTCAGGAACCCAAGCTCTGGTATGGCATTGGAATTCTCTATGACCGTTACGGTTCCCTCGAGCATGCTGAAGAGGCCTTCTCTCAAGTCATGCGAATGGAGCCAAATTTTGAAAAGGCGAATGAGATTTACTTCCGTCTCGGAATAATTTACAAGCAACAACAAAAGTTCCAGTCAAGTTTAGAAGTAACAACATCGCCGCTCTTGCTTATTCTTTCTTCAACTAACTCTCTCACCAGTGTTTCAAATACATAGTGACTAATCCACCGCGGCCGCTGACCGAGGAAGATATCTGGTTCCAAATCGGGCACGTTTATGAACAGCAAAAAGATGTAAGCGCAGTCATTGGGCAATGCTGAATACAGATCATTAACCATTGGCTACAGTACGACTCGGCAAAGACTGCGTACAGGCGGGTTCTCGAGCGCGATCCTTCTCACGCGAAAGTTTTGCAACAGCTCGGCTGGCTACATCATCAACAAAGCACAAACTACTCCAGCCAGGAACAAGCGATTGAGTATCTAGAGAAATCGGTCAACTCAGGTAAATTTTCAGAGACTCGAGTATTGTCGTGTGCTAGAGTCTAATTTATCTTCTCAGACCAAACCGATGCACAGAGCTGGTACCTGCTCGGTCGTTGCTACATGTCACAACAGAAGTACCCGAAGGCGTACGAAGCATACCAACAAGCGGTCTACCGCGATGGACGAAACCCGACATTCTGGTGCTCAATTGGAGTTCTCTATTATCAAATCAACCAGTATCGTGATGCGCTCGATGCATACTCCCGAGCAATCCGTTTGAACCCAAATATATCCGAGGTCTGGTACGACCTTGGTACACTCGTAAGTTTGCTTTTCAGCCCTTGCCTCGGCAAAACATCCGCTTACGTGTTCAAGTACGAGTCTTGCAATAACCAAACAGCCGATGCGCTCGACGCATACCAGCGTGCCGCCGATCTTGACCCTTCGAACGTGCATATCAAAGCTCGCCTGCAGCTCTTACAGAACGGCCAACCCACAAGCGGCGTACCAAATCAAAACAGCGCACCGATTCCACAGGATGTCCACCCTCAAGCTTATCAACCCGCGTCCATCAATGGCCCTCCTGGCCCTCAGTGGGGTGCGCAAACTCCTTCTCAAGCCCCTCAGGGACCGATCCCGCCTGCTTTGGGCAGCGGCGATTGGAATCGTCCTCTAGCTAGCATACGAGATCCGCAGCTACCACCCCAGCAACTGAACCAGTATGACCAGCGAGACCCTATTAGACCACCAACACAGCATGCCCCTCCCCGCCCTGCAAGCCCGAGACAAGAACCATTAAGACAATACCAAGAGCCGCCACGGCCAAACCCATCAGCCCCTCCTCGAAGAGGACTATCTCCTTCTCCAAAGACACATAATGTTGCTCCAAATATGTACCATGGACCTCCGTCACTCCCACCACAAGGCCCGCCCGCACAGTCACAAATGCAGCAGCACCAGCCTCCGAACCGGATATCAAATCCCAATTATGGCCCGCACCCAGCAACCGTTCCCCCACCCCCACCACCTCCTCCAACAGGCCTGAACGGTCCACCTAGCCAAGGACCTCTACCTCCTTACGGCCGAATGGCCAGCCCGCCTCCCGAGGTTCGACCTATTATAGAAAACCGCGTATCATCCCCTGGGAGCAATTATCCTCAGCAGCAGTATCAGCACCACCCTAATCCCTCCTCAGCAGGAGGCATCGCTAGCGGCGCTCCAGCTCCGGCATCCGCCCAAGCAGCAGCTGAAGCCGCCGCTCGTGAACGTGATGAGCGGACTCCAACCGCGCCTCCCAAGAGACTTCGGGAATGGGAAGATGAAAGTCCAATGAATCAGAAGCCTCCTACTAATGACGAGAAGCGTCAGAGATTGGACGAGCCTCATAGCCGACGCACGTCCCCTCCCCACAGGATACCCTCTCCTCCACGACACAGCCCGCACGATAACATGGACGCTCGGCGATTGAACGATGGCTACCATCCATCTGAGGCCGCTCATAATCCTCCGTCGCTTCCATCCATCAATGCGACCCAGCCAATGCCGCGCATGTCTGAGACCCCAAAACAAGAGCGCCCTGAGCATCATGAACCAGCATCACGTCAAATAGATGTAGATGAAGACTACAGCGATGGGGCTGAGGACGAGAAGAGGAACGGACCGCTAAAATCGGAAAGGGAAAGCCCACGCACCGTTCCGACAAACGGATTGTCACATGCCCCTCCGCCTGTTGAGCAAAAATCCTAAGACTCCTCTATGCTATTCAGTACCTAAAATTTTCCTTGTCAACTTCAATGGTTCTTTTCTGGTGCATGTGCTTTACAGTAAATGCGGCGACGCCACGGACTGCTAGAAACTTGGTCAATCCGGTCATACTTAAATCAGCATATAATGGCCAAACTGATGCGGCCATCGGCCAGCCAACGCCATCAACTATTTAAATCCTATTTTCAGCATACCAACCTCTTCCATTCGCTTCGCGGTAGTGTTGGTCATTTTCCACGTCACTTTCCCATCATCTTCATCATCTCTATCATATTTCTTAGCTAGTATGACTTTAGCGGTTTGAATGATTAGCGGCTGACAAGAACGGCGGCACGGAGTCGGCATGGAGTGTTGGAATTGCGGCCCTATTTGGTGCATTTTGATGATGACTTGCCGGGTGGCTGATGAGGTGTTATGGCGATGGCTTGCAAGAGTTTCTGCTCGTCTGGTCCCATAAAATGATATCCGGTGCTTTTCTTTTGTTGTTGTGAAATTAGTATCCGAAAATATGGAAATGAAATGTGCAATTTTTAATCAGATTGGATCAGCTTCTCTATCGTGCACGCGACTGGGTAAAAATACGTGGGTGACTAACCTTTGTGGGGATTCTCCAACTTCATCCAACGTCTAAGTTCACCAACACTATAACTTGCTCATAAAATAGCGCTTGGGTCGTGAATCTCCTGGGGCTATTCACATCAGCGACTGTATGAGATTATCTGAACAATCATCAAAATAGGTTCTATATAGAAGACCCTGTCTCTTCTCTGTCCGGGGGTATTTCCTTGTATCACGAGCCAATATAAGGACGGTGGCGTGTAGGGGACTCCATCAGGTGAGGTCATCATCGGGGACGAATCTATATTCCAGCTATTACGTGACCGTAGGGAGCTCCTGTGGATGTCGTCTACACCTTATCTCATTAATCAGACTCCTGGTGGGTAGTCCTAGCTTTGGTGGTAACGAAAGTCTCAGAATCTCTGCCTTAGTGCCAAAACTGATATAATTCTCCAAGTCTACTTATCTCTAAAATACTAAAAGCTAAAAGCTCTTTATCTTCTCTATCGCCCCCACGTTATAGCGATATTGTAGCTCTATTCTATAAGAAATTAAATACAGGTAGTTCGTTAGTTTTAGTTTAAAATCCAACTTACGTTCTATAACAGTATATCCCGCCCCTTAATATTCTAAATATAGGGCTATATTATATATTTATAAAGATATAATTACTTAAAGAATCTGTTGTATTAAATATATATATTATAACTATCGTGATTTGGACGTAGCTCGTAGAAAAGCGGGTTTTAATCTCTTAGATTCTTACTTCCGCCAGCTCAGTCTGGGAGGTGATGCTTATAGTGATCTATTTGGACTGGCGTGGATCTGAGATCAAATCCACTCCAATGCTCCAGCCCAAATCCAATGCACATTATCTAAATAGGAATAATAGTTACTTATATAGGCTAGCCCGCAATTTTGGATCTAGTTGACCTAAGTGTTCGCGCTGATCTAAATAGATGACTGGATACTTAGTCAAAGTCGATTTAATGAGGGCTTTACTAACAGTAACATTACCGGACAGTAAGTCCAACATCTAGCGTCCAGAGAGCTTTAAGGCCTTACCTCTCGCTCGTTACCACCAATTAAATCGCTCGCTGTTCGCTGCGTTAAGATAAGTTCGCTCGCTATTCGCTATTAGCCTAATTTCTTAATTAGGCATATTATAGGGGTTTAATAGTATTTTATACTAGATTTTTAGTAGTATCTCTATATACACAATATTAATATTATATAATTAAAAATTCGCCTTAATTATTTAGTATAGTATTTAAATATAGTAGAAATGTAAGAGGCTAGTTTAACCAAACCGTATAGTTATCTAATCAATAGTATCGAATAAGAGTTAAAGGTAAGTTAAAGATAAGTATAAGGGCGCGAAGAGACTTTGCGGTAGATTCGAAGGAACAATATAAATTCTATCCAAATTTAGGAGTATAGCTTTTGCAGAGAATAAGACGTTGCGTAAAGGGGAGGAAGGAATAACGCGGGAATCTTGTAATTAAATAGTTAGGGGTCTTAGTGGTTAATATATGCGTATGTATATACGTAATCTTCGACAGACTTTAATAGAATTCAATTAAAGCGTTAGGTTTTATCTATTAAGTATTTTACTAAGATATTCTAATATAATTAGGCTAGTCCTATTATAGTACCTCCCCTTTAGCTAAAGGTCTAAAATAATTTAATATTAGTTAAGACCTTATAACTTATCGCGTTTTATATATTTAGATTAGTAGGTAGCGTTAACAACTCGGGCAATTAAGGCATAAGCATGGCCAGTGTGGTTTTGGATATTATGGTTTTCTTATCGACCGCAACTCGCTTCCAGATAACGTATTAGCCACCCGATCGAGCCAACCCCCTAAGCGAGCCACCCAAAATTACACCAAAATCAGCTATCTTTACATATTAATAACTCTACTACTACTTAATAAATAATTATAAATTTTAAAAATTTAAGTATTTAAGTAAATAATTTATAAGTTTTTATTACTAAAAACTTAGTTATTAAACTTTTAGCTTAATATTTTTAAAAGTTCTTAAATTTTTAAATTTTTTTAATTGTAAAAGTATAACTTTAATAAAAATAAAAACAATTATATCTAAAAAGTTTATTATATTAGTAGCATAAGTATATAAGTATTTATTTTTAAAATTTTATAATTATTTATTAAGTGGTGGTAGAGTTATTAATATGTAAAGATAGCTAATTTTGGTGTAATTTTGGGTGGCTCACTTTGGGGGTTGGCTCGATCGGGTGGCTAATAGGGCCTCTATAGGAGAGCCCCGTGCTCTCGCGTATTATCTCGGTCCTAGACAATCAACCAATTATAAGCTGCTTACATAACAGATTAATTATCTTATGTTGTTATTGTCTGGTACACGGTTCGGAAATTTATTAGTCCCTCGCGCTAATTTATATATAATTCTTATATAAACTCGCGCGCTATACTAAATTTTTTAGCTATTAATTAATAACAAACTAATGCCTTTATAAATAATTGGCCAACGTTATATTCTAGAACTTTATAGGGCGATTCTAATACTGCTAAAATTATTGCGAACGGCCTAGTAGTTACTACTATATTTTACCTTAAATAAGCAAATCTTCCCTTTAAAGCTCTGCTTAAAACTCTACTATTATTAATTAATAATAAACTAACGCCTTTATAGATAATTGGCTAACGTTATATTCTAGAGCTTTATAAGGCAATTCTAATGCTACCAAAATTATTATAAACGGCGTTATAGTTACTACTATATTTTACCTTAAATATTACTCTAAGAATCTTGTTGTTGGGGAAGACGCAGCCGGATTTGGAGGTTCCTACCCCCCGTTTTAGGAGGCTGTTTCTCCTCGCTTAGACCCATGTCTGTCGCCGCTTTTGCAACGTGCTAAGCGTGCCAAGGGCGGCAGGGTCTCCCTCACCCACTAAACCTAGAAGCGCGCGTGCAGCCCTGCAACACACCTCTCGAAGCTCCCCAAACGTCCCTTAATGGCTATTTAAGAAGCCATAGACGTCCGCCGCCTACCTAATCCAGTTTCCACCTTCATCCTCATCCTCCGCCAAAAGCACTACCCTCACCCAACGAAACCTCCCTTCTGCACTACGCTCCTTCAACCCTTTTCCCACAGTAGCTACGTATGCATTTTCCCTGCTATTATATCGTTCACTTCTAATACTCAATTTCTAGGTTTCTACTTACGGGGTTTTTTGGCCCTGTCCCGCTCTTAAGAACGCCTGTCTCCCGTAGAGCCTTTTTTAGCGTTCCCATTAACAGCAGTTACTCTTAAGCTAGCTTCTGCGTGTAGGCAACTAGCAGCTACTAAAGCACTAAGACACCACGCGTTTAACTACCATGCCCTCTTAAAGCAAGAAATGGCAAAATATAGATTCAGCCTCTAGCTTAGACCTTAAACCGGGCAAGCCGTCTTATTCTAAGCCAGCTTCGGACTCAGATTTAAGCTCTAACTCTAGAGCTAAGGAAGACGCCAAGTCCGAGGGGGAATATTTACGGTAGAGGATTGCGTATTATAAGGGTCAAGGAAGAGCGAAGTTAAAACGGAAGCCCTAATTTACTTCTCTTATTAAGCGTAAGTTCCGGAATTAGGAAAAGTTCGTTTATATTTAGACTAAGATTTACCTTATAATACTAACGATTTATATTTAGGTTCTACCTAAAAGTTAAGTCTAACCTAACCGAGGCCCTTTGTTAGTGCGCGGCCGATACGTTTAAAACATACCTTAAATAGCGCGTAAAGAATTCTCGAATTAAGAAGGAAAGCGCGATTAAGGCGTACTGGAGACGAATTCTATATAAATTTATAGATGTGGCAGGCCATAGTATAAACAATGGCGCAGAACTTAATATATAAGATATAGGGCGATCTTTAACCTTTAAAAAAAAAAACTTGGCTAATTTATTATAGTAGATTCCAACCTACTTAACGCTAATATACGAGCTAGATATATTAGAGAAAGAAAAGCATGTAATATATATGCAAGACTTATATATAATTATTAATACCCATTAGACAATGGACGCGAAGCCTTACTATAGTCGTTTTTGAGTGTAAATAGGAGCAATCCTCCTCCTCTTTGGTGCCACGGCAATAAGACCCCAAGCTCTTATTAAAAGTTTAAGCGTAAGAGGCTCTAATAAAGCGCTTTTATATAAACATATCACAATCCTAAAAGTTCGCGATGCGAAAAACTTTAATTAAACCACGACTGTCGCCCTTATAAGTCTCGTATATATTAAGAATTCTAGAGGCACAGGTAGACGGTATATAGCGACGCTAATTAAAGACGGCGCGAATGGCGCTAATAGACCTATAGTAAGAGGTTTATTTTCCGTCTTAAAAGCATCCTAGCTTTTTGTATTCTATCCCATCTTATAAGCCTTACCATTACAGATAATATATTTTAACGCCATTACACTTCGCCAGAAGAGATTTTTAAACTCAAAATCCTAGCGAATAAAGAGAGTTTTAAAGTGAAGTTTAAGAAGCAGATGGAGGAACGACCTATCTTTCGAGATATTAAGATAATGGCTAGTTATAGGGGAGTGTTAGACACCAAAGCATTCCCTTACCAGAAATGCCGCGATCACTATATATAGTTAGGCCGAGTGGCTAGGTTTAAACAATCGCTTAAACTTTACTAGCTACGACGAGCGTCTAGAAGGAAATTAAACAGTAAGTGTCTGATTTAATATAAGTGCATCTATTAACTGACCTTTTTAGCCACCCTTACTCTAGAAGAGCGAAATTAGATAATAGGTCATTACGGCGATACCTACCAACGGTTTTATTTACCTAATTTAATTAAACGCGATTTCTAGTTAATCTACTTTAGGACTCTATCGTAGGATAACCTTATCTAATATACCGCACGGATAGGGATTTTAAGGGATAAGCGGGCCCCTATAGGTCTAACTGACGAGTAGAAGCTTAAATTCCAGTTAGAACTTAATTAACACCCTAATATTTTACAGCTTCGCGAGAAACAAGAGCGATATAAGCAAAAGATCAGGAGTTAAGGATATCACCCTATTAACGCCGCGAAGGGAACAAAACTATACAACCGTTATAACGAAGCTAGACGTAAACTTTATAGTATTATAAACGTCCTATACAAACGAAAAGAGGACTAGATTATTCTCGATTTTCACGACGCTATTAATAATTACAATATTAAAAGACAGCTTAGTAGTAGCGTTGGGACGGACATTCCCACCCGTTTAGCTGTATAGTATAAATTTCGCAAATGTACTGCCATTGCTAAACTGCTATCTTAGCCGCTAAACAAGCTTAAAGAAGGGCACGCTATAAAACTCCGTATAAAGTTTATCCGCAATCTCGTTAAGTATTATAATTAATAAGAGAGCCGGCAGAATAGGATCCTAAGCAAGGCTATCAGACTTCAACTTAGGTCTAAAGTAGACTAAAGTGTAGTAGGCGTAAAAAGAGGTGTAAGTGACACCAATACTAGTACCTATTAATAGGCAAAGCGGCAGAAAGAACATATTAGCTTAAACTCGCCTTTCTAAGAAAACCCGGATAAGACGTGGAGCGCGGTCCCGATTAAGGAAGAGGGTGTTAAAATAATATAGCTGCCGCATCCTATAACGTTTACTAATCTTATTTACCTTATCTATATTGGTAATAACCAACTCTTAACGCTAAGGTAGACCCGTTTATTTGCGAAGAAGGATATACTATAAAAGCATCTTAATAATCACGTTACAGAAAAAGTGTTTAGGCAGAGGTTCCGCTGTAAGCATCCTTATTGTTTAGAGTGGATTAAAGGACTTAAGCATTTTAAAAATCACGCAGCCCTTGTGCATAGCGTATAGCATCCGATTAAGAGGCACCGCTAGGTAAGTCGCCTTACTTATACGAGAATCCTATACTAACCCTTTGGTACTAATAGAAAGGCATATAACTGGTAAATTCAGAACTATACGTTCCTTATATATGGGACCTTTTCCTAGTTATTTCTCGCTTATCTTATTATTCTTTGCCACTTTTTATTTCATTTTAGTCTATTATCATCCAATCCTATTTTAGTATTTAGTAAAATAGATGTAATAACTAGGATTTTGTAATTTGTCTAGGGGGCGAGGGGTAAAGGTAAGGGTAAGGTAAAGGATAAGATAAAGGGTGGGATAAGGGGTGAGGGGTAAGGGTAAAGGGTGAGGGGTAAGGTAAGGGGAGGCTAATAGGAGATGGATAATATAGTTGCTATATAATATCTAACGGATTAACTATGGACGAGATATATATTTAAATTTCTTAAATCAACCTAAACGATATAATAACTTCCTACCTAAGCCGATCTCCTAAGCTATGTATCTTTACTTATATATAACGCTCGCACCTTTTGCAACAAAGTATATAAGGGTAATTAGGGTCGGACAGATAACTGCTGTCCTTAATATAACATATAAACTCGGCTTTATAACCAATATTATAACAGGTCCTGGTCGTGCAGAGGGTATTAAGACAGTTATTAATATTTTTGCTTTTACACTCAGCCGCGACATACCTCGCCTTAGCGGATTAAAGCAGTAATTCTATTTATTATAGCTAAGATTGGACAGCTTAAAGTTTTAGCATAAAATTTTCCTCCATGTCCTTAGATGCGGTAATCGCTGTCCGTATAATGCCGATGGCGAAATCGCTTATAACGTCTAGCTCTATAAAGTCCCTAAGTTTAACAAGCTCTTTAATATGCTTAGCCGCTATTAAGGTGATTATATTATGCAATACTAAGTCGCCTATTAGGCTAAAGACATCCTTAATAATATTAGGAAACCCGTCTATAAACTAGCTGGTTCCTAAAATATATTAGATTTTTATATTCGCAAGCTCTTTTAGCTATAGTATATTATAGTAATCGGCAATTACATTAATATAGACGTAACGAAGTATAATATGGGCCGTCGTCGGCCGTATCGTTATGTCTTTATTATCGCCACCGCTATTATCTAGTTTAGATGGCGATAAGGTATCGGCGTTGTCGATATTAGATCCTTACTCCTCCTTGCCATTCTTATAGTCCCTCTTATATATAAATTAGATTATCCTCTTAACGGTGCCGGAATCGAACTCGTTAATATTTATAATATTAGTCGCCGCCTCCTACCCGTTAGTTAGTTAGTTAGGGTTAATTCCACTAAATGTTTAGTTAGCTTTTACCTAAAAGCCTCTATTATAGGCAGCTGCAAGTACAGAAGATTAGGTATATATAATCGCTTTATAGACTTTAAACTCCAGCCCCTAGCATATAAGTTTTAAGTCGCTATATTTCTCGCTATCTATAAGCTACGCTAAGCTAAACAGAACACTCTTAGATGGTATGTTTCTATAGTTTTAACTACATCTTAAGCAATGTTTAAGGGAGTGATTTAGTATTAAACAGGACAATTAAGAATAAGAACTCTGCTTTATTAAACGTGGCTCTAGAGCCTCTATATATACATTAAAAAGTCATTATTAGCTTTATCTAATCTGCGACAGATTTAGCTAGTTAGTTAGAGCTTTAAACGTCAGTCGCTTAACTAAGGACTAGTATAACTTCTAAAGTTCCAAAAAGGGTAAGTGGCGGGGTATACGGCGGCCGCAGCGCCTAGAAGCAGTTAGTAGTTATATAATAGAGGCTTAGTTAGAGGACGTATTCCTATGGCTTAGGTTAAGGCTCTACACTCCTCTAAGCCACATTAAGCAAAGTTAAATAGTATTATATTCCTGCGTACCAGCCCGCCAATTATACTATTCCACTTTTTTCTTAACTATATGCTAATATAACCCACATAATCACCTAGCTCGCAAAATCAGCTATGCTTATATAGTTTACAAAAATTAAGTATCGGGTTTTAAAAGACCACTTCTATATAGCCTTTCTATCTTTGTTACGAAAGAAGTACATTTACACTAGGTATTTTGGCAAGGCCGGGAGAAGAAAGCGTAGAGAGGGGGGTTTAATTTTAGTGGGGGTTGTAAGTATAGGCGAACGTGAAGGCATAAGGGCTTTAGGCTTAGTTATAGAATAATAGCAAATCGCTAGACTATTATGTGAGCCGCACGAGATCTTATATTCTTTAAACGAAATTAAGCAATTTAAGCAGCGTAGTTCCTCTATATAAACTCAACTATTCCCTATATAGAAGTACCAAAGCTATTGCAAGCATTAGGGTAGTAAAGTACGCCATTCTAACCAAAAAGGGAGGCGTAGCAGCCTAGTTGGTATTATTAAGTTCCTTTACCTCTTTATCCAATTGTTCTAAAGCTTCCTTTCCACCTTCTATAAACTATATATTGCCGGAAAAGCAATTAGACCTCATTAATGTTTTATTATAATTAATTTCCGCTATAACTAATCTGCTACTACGGTAATATAGCACAACCGAAGTTATTTAAATAATTGTATTATATATCGGACCTACAGCCCGGCGAATATCGGGTTAAGTATACAGAATGCCGATAATCTTACAAATCTTTAAGATATTAGGGGCCTGCTACTTATAATATAGGTAATTACTTACTTTTGCTTTACGTAAATCACCTTCTTCCCATCCCATAAAGGTAATATCTCGTTTTTTATCCTCCTCGGAAATCTCTTCTCCTAACTTTGGAACCTAATAGGCTGACTTTTAGCTTCTATTAGACGTATCCATTACGACAATAGGTACCTAAGAGTAGCGATTAGATTACTAAAGATATAGAAGGGGCGGGTTACATACTGCTTGCCTTAGTAGGTAAGTTGTCACCGGCCTTTAGAGGTTATTAGAGGCCTTTAGAGGTCTATAAAGGTCTTAAAGGCCTATTTATATATTAATTAGTAAAACCCTAGCAGAGGCAGTACATGCGTGTTAGTAAGGTTAAATTACGTGGCAGTTCTTACTAGAGCAATAAGGAAGTGCGTAGATTTAAGTTAGGCTGTAAACGGCATAGAATGCACGAAAGCAGGCCTAAATGCGACTTACTAGACGGCATAAATATAAGAAGACGCCTGTTCCAGTCTTACTATAGATAGTAAAAGATCGGTAAAGGGTAAAACCGAGTATACTTGCAGAATATAGGAGGCTAACCTATTACAAGTAGAGAAGCCTGGCTTGGCCGGCTATAAGTGTAATTACGTAGTATAGGGGGAGGTATAAATTAGTACGCCACAATTATGCGTGGAAATGCGAAAACGTCATATAATAGCCTTCGCTATACTATTTATAAAAGGAACAGTTACTAGCAGAGAGACATATTCTTCTTTAAATTAATCCCCAAAGCCTTAATCCCGGCGACTATATCCTCCCTATATACGTCCTTATACGCATCCCCATCTTTATCCCGGTCCTCTTCCATACTATACCTTATATTGCGATTTCTATTATCCTATATCTTACGCTCTATCTATTATAGGATTTCTTTTCTACTATTTATCTTCTTAACTGCACCCGAAAATATAAGAACTTTATAATAATTCCCTTAGTAAATAAATTCCCTAAAGAAGGTTTTCTAACTATAGTATTAGTAACGGGCTAAAGTATAGCGGATAGCTAGCAGCACTAATAAGGCGGGGGCATAGTAGACTTTAATTCTAAAAATATAGGGAGTAAAAAGAAAGTAAAATGGGAGAAATCGATGCTATTTAAAATAAGAATTAATAATCTAGTAGCCGAATAGCAGGTTTTCCCAGACATATAATATACACTACGGATATTCTACACGGTTAAACTATATCTTAAAGCCCAGAGCACGTAAACCCTCCTCTATATTGCTCTTTTTTAAGTTGCTAAGAGACCCCTCTAGCAACTTTAACTATTTAACCTTTAATTTTGCCGCGTTTATATCTTCCACAATTTGCTCCCCGCCTTATATTAGCCCTACTGCTTCTAACAGAGCATATAACTGCTTTTTAATCCTACCAATGCGAAAATATATCAGGACTTGAGCGTACTCGGGTTTAGTAGGTAGATTATAGCGGAAACCGATCCATTTTAAAACCTATAAAGCTTAAGATTTATTGGAAATTACTTAGATTTATAACCTACTTCAATAAATTTAAACTATTCTTTTCCCCAAGCGTTAGGAAAGACTCCGGCTATTTTATTATAGCCAGTTTCGGACGTTTTAAAGAGCATATAATACTCTTCTATTTTAGGCATATTTAACAAAAATAGGTATTTTCTCGGTGGCAGTGTAATATAAGAGGTCTAGGTTAGTTAGTAAACGTTTTAGCGGGTAATAGATTAAGGTACACTTTATCCTTACTCCTAAGGGCTTAAACAGTCTAACTTAGAAAGAAAAAAGCGTTAAATATGGTACTTATTAGTTCTAAAAGCATAGCTATATAATTATGGATAGGAGTAGGGGCAGCGATTAATAAAGATCGTTAAGAGGTTATAGTGCATGCCGTATACCATTTATAGGCCTTATTACAGCTAGGTAAGAAGTCTAGGCCGCTAGATATATTAAAGGGCAGAAAGGGCACTGTAAATGCATCCACGCGGGATAAGATGCCGAGCGTTTAATGCATGTAGCGGCCCGTATAGCGGCCATTATATATATTAATCTTGTTTCAGCGGTGTGTTTAAGGCATCGAAAACATTACCACTAAATCCTCGCTAATAAAAATGGTAAAGCCTAAGCGTTAGGGTGTTAAATGTTTAAGGCTCGTTTAAAATGCTAAGCATTTTAATATCCGTGCATGTTGGCGAATTAGTATACCTAGCGCGCGAAATGCAAATAGGCCGACAAGCCTACCCCTCTAAACTACCCCACCACTTAGACAATTTTACTCGCAGCAAGCTCGTAAAATTAGACACAGCAACGCAAAAAATAAGTAAGCACGAAACTCCAACGAAGGATTACCGGAATAGGATATATATAGTATCCGTAATCGACAAGTCGCACATAGACCTCGCACGATTTAGCCTAGAGGAGGCGATACAGAAGATCCAGAAGACTACGCCAACCAAAACTACACCTGCTATCGCCTTAACGGACACCACAGAAAGTAATAAAGCGCGTAAGCTTGCGAAAATAGTATATTTAACGTAGTTTACTTCGGTATAGTAACTCTAGCGGCTAACACAAATAAGGAATTTAAGTTAAAGATACCAGAAATACTACTAAAGTTAGGAGTCGGAGCAGTTAATATAAACTCTTTACGTATAGGCCTAACAGTCTATTTCACGGGACGACGCATTTTAATGCAATATCCAAACGATTTAGTGGTGTGCATATTAGCTTTTGGCCCTTATTAGGACTCCCAGGTCCCGCTTAGTTATGCTATCCCGCATTTAGAGAGCGGGTGGGGCTATTACTAGGCTGGTTCACAATGGGTAAAATAGAACGGGAGTGGAGGTGGCGTTAGTATAATAATTACGGTACCGATTATTAGCCAAGCTTAAACTGCTAGTTCTACTTAATAAGGGATATTGTTAAACTATTATTATACCGCGTTAAAAACCTAAAACCGGGGTGTATAACAATACAAGAGTTTTAGAAGAAATTCACTAATACCTATAAGCAGAACTTATAGCAACCGCACTATTAAGGGACTTATTGTATACCCATTACACGGAGCTATAGCTTATCTGTTCGCTATCGCTAATCGCCAGTAGCGTATTACTACCGATTTGGTCTCTATATACCTATTACGCCTCATTATAGCCTATTTGTTCGCTGTTGCCAATTCCTAGTAGCGTATTACCGTCGATTTGGTCTCCGTATATCCATTGCGCCTTATTATAGCTTATCTATTTGCTATTTCTAATTGCCGGTGGCGTATTACCGTCGATTTAGTCTCCGTATACCCATTGCGCCTTATTATAGCTTATCTATTCGCTGTTACTACTAACGTCTATAGAACTAGAGCCGCTAGGGTTTCTATTTAAACACGCTGTGCTATTTATATTTAGGTATCTTTGCGTAAGGTTGCCGCGGGTATTAAAAGGGGTGGGGAAATCTTATAATAAGCGTTCTTAACCAAGGCGTAGTGTAAGGGATTCGCCCGCCGGCTTAGAGGCTTAAGGATGTTATTTAATAAATTACAGAGAAGATGTTCCATGGCCTATAATAAATTAGAGATACTGCTATTCGGAAGCATAACTACTCTTATATATCTGCATGCTATTCGTTAAGGCCGTTATTAGTAGCTAAGAAGGGTACGATGTTGTTAGATCTACGCGTCGGTAATTATACGCTAATATGGGATCCCCGGGTTTAGCAACTTCTATATAGGGGCGTTTGTAAGGGGAGGAAATTCGCTTTTTCGGGCTCGGCTGGGGCGGGTTAGTAGTGCTAAGATATATTGGTCCGAAAGAAAGCATCTGACTAGAATAAAGCTCTTAACACTGTCCCATCCAAACTAAATATTTTTGCGCAATTTTGAATATCATAAAATAAGACCAGTGCCGTAAAGCCATAAGAAAATCGTTAATATTAGGTAAATTTAATCTCCGGTAGGCGTTATAGGTAAAGGCTAAGAGAACTAATAGCCCTGCCCCTTTAAGCCTTTATATAATATAAAGCTTAATTCCATATCCAATAGCTAAAGCCGCTTTGGTAATGTCGTGACATCCTATACTTCTTGCAAATAATGTAATATAGCTAACTCCCTTTACGGAAGCGGCTCGACTTTTAACTAAACTTTTAATCCTTAACGCACCTATAGACTTTAGTTGCCATTTCTTAAAAGAATCCGCAAGCGTCCATTAGCTAAGAAGTTTTTGAAAAATAGCGTTATTTAATAAATCGCTGTTGGTAGTAATAAGATCCTTAACAAGGGGATATTCGTTCAACCACTTTGGTTCGCCAACAATGGCCTTTAGATCTTTCCCCACAGATATATTAACAAATGTCTTAATCTTAGAGAGGTTTACCAATAATGCGTTAAGCAGGTTCGCACATCCAAGTAAAAGGGAAGGTAGAGAAGCAACCTTATTCTCTAAAGAAGGCTGGACACTCCCTAAAGAAGGCTAAACGACATTATCCTCATTCCCCGAAAAAGGTTGGATATCCTTACTCTCTAGAGAAGGCTTAACAACATCCTCATTCCCTAAAGAAGGCTAGACACTCCCTAGAGAAGACTAGACGGCATCATCCTTATTCCCTAGAAAAGGCTAGACGATATCCTAATTCCCTAAAAAAGGCTAGATATCCTTACTCCCTAGAGGAGCGTAGAGCAAATTATAGTAGCCGCGTTCATTCTTTAAGAGAGGCGGTAAATGTTAAAAGGTGTTAATAAGAAGCTTCTGGAGCCTTTAAATAGTATATATAATATTAGGGAGATAAGGTTAAAGCTGCTTATTAGAAGCATTGCGGATAAGATTTAAGGCTACTGCAATGCTAAAGTCCATAATAGTGGGTTGTAAGTTATATAATTTGTGTTAAAATAAAAGAGTAGTCGAGTGCAGTTCCCCTCCGCTCTTAATTCCCTGGCAGGTCGCTAGCGCCCCCAAAACTTAAAAGAGCCTTACGCCAATTACATCGCTTTAATCAAGTGTCGCGTACTTAATTAAAGCGATGTAATTAGCGCAAGGCCCTTATCAGAGCTGCGCTAATATAGTAGCGATTATTAACCTCGCTTTTGCTTATAATGCGTAGTTAAAAATCGGACCTTTTTTTTAGCTAAGATAGGAGGCGATATAAGTCGCAAACTTAATCGGGCGTGCGATGTGAAATATTTAGTAATACAGCTCGTTCCGTCGCAGAAGGCCGTAAGCCTTAATGCTATTAGAGGATTCCTTTTCTAACTAACGCGTAGATGCACAATTCGTGACGATTTCTTCCTTAAGGAGCCAAAGAGTAAGACGCCTTAATAGATCCAAGGATGCTATCTAAAGGAAAGGATATAGAAATACCTAATATATAGAGCTAATTTCCGCCCCGTTACACTGGGGATGCATAATTACCTTTATCGCCCGCTCTGCCGGTTGCCTTAACGCATCTTCTATATCTTTCATTCGTTACTACCCTGCTTTACTATTTTTACCGCTCCTTTTAAACCATTCCCTAACTTATCCTATTTCCGCTAACTATTTACGGCCGCTCTTTACTCTTTAATATGGATGCTTATTTAACTATTAGCTTGCTTATTAAAGCCGCAACTCGCTAAATTACGCCGACCATTAGTTTCTTAAAGCGTTGTATTTGGCTACCTCTTATATTAATTATTAGTACTTTAACAGCCGCTTGTAGTTAGGATTAAGATTTCAGATACAGTGCATTAATTACCGAGCTTCATTAACGAGCGAATACCCCGCGATCTATTGAGGTGGATTTAGAAAAGGCGTCTTCTATTACTAGGATTAGTTAGCCTACAGAGAGCTCGTAAAGTAAGGAAATAATACCTTCTAAGTTAGATAATTCTAAGCGTCCTGGCACCGGTTTATCGTCTAATTAAATTACTACGGGCCTAAGTAACTAGTAAAGGGCATTTAGGGGTCTGGTAGATCCTATACATATATAATACCGACAAGTACCCTAAACACTTAATGATATAATATTAAGTAAAATTCTTAGCACTTACCTAGATAAGACTCTAATAGATAAAACTCCGACTTATAAGAGGACTGCGGATATACTCTCTTATAGAATAATTCGTTTGTTCCCTAAGCCTCTATAGAATTTCCTTAGTGTTCTTTATAGAAAAACTAGAGAGCAAAAAGTATAGGATATTATCTATACATCTGCTTTCTTTAAGTTAATGTATAATCGCTCTAACGCATTATAAGTCTAAGTATATTTAATATCTCCTATACAGTATCTATTCTAATTAAATTGCAGACCATAATCTAGGCGATTCTTTAAGACTTACAGAACCATATTAAAGAGAAAGGTGTAAATAGTGCTCTCTTATAGAAGCTACGTCCACTCGTTAATGTTACGGACCTTTAATAGTAGTTTTTTATATCTAGCTTAGAGTTAAGATTTCGGCATATAATTAAAATTAATCCTCCAGTCTTTAAATAAATCCACTTACACTATAATGTGAATTTACGTACATGCGTCTAAAATTCTTAAAATTATAGCGCTCGTGCATTAAGGGGGAGTCGTATTAGTAGCGTTATTACATTCATCAGCCGCCTAGTATTATTAAATAGATGTGTTCCGCCAAATGTCCTTCCAATTACTGCTAACGCTCCTGCTACACCTCTTACAGTTTTAATATAAGATGCACTTTAATTAATTACTCTAGCAATGCAATCTATTACTATTATTTTCAACGTTAATAAAATCTATTAATCCAGATAATAAAGTTTACTTTGCGGATATTCTTAATAAGTTAAGAGCGACCAGTCTAGCGTCTAGCGAGGGTTTTACTAATAATAGTCAATCCAGAGCTACCAGCGCCGATTACCCGCTTAATATTAATTAACTTAGCTCTCTAAAAACCACCCAAACTGTTAGTTTACACCATTAGCCTTTCCCTAGTAAGACTCCACTAACACTTTACAAAGTGTAACTCAACTAGCCCTCACACGAATAATGAGCCCTTAGCATTCGCACACAAGTCTTAGTTAGTTAAGGAACAATTTAAGTTAATTAACACGACCTTTAAGGATGGTAATGGTTAGGGTAGCATTTCGTCTAAGCTTAACAGACTAACACTAGGTTGTAAGCAGAAATATTATAGCCTTTTTCTTAATGCCGGAGCAAGTAGTAAATGGACAAATAAAGAGAAAGCTATTATATACTTTTTAAGGCAGGACAGGTTTCTATTTATAAATATTACCAGATAGGTGCCGCATTCGCTAGCTTAAATTTCGGAGATATACCTAATCCTATACGTCTTATACCTTATCCTACTAAGGCTATATATCACTTACATTTACTAGGTTAAGTAATACGTGGGATCTCTTACAACCCTATAACCTAGATATAGAGTTTTAGCGTATATCGCCAGTTAGTTTCTTTTCTTAGATGTAACTTCTAATAGCTTTGCTAATATTTTAAAGATTATTGTTGCAAATAAAGCCTTATAGGAGCCCCAGTCTTAAGATTAAACACCCCGTGAAGATTAAATCCTTATAGAGCTAGGTCACCAGGTATTACTTACAGTTTTATTATAGGATAATATTATAAAAGCCCTATTGGGGAGAACACCGGGTATATGTCAGCGCTATTATAGCTATATCCTTCGCGCCAAAGAGCCGGCATAGATAGTTAAGGAAGTGAATCTCCTTGTAGAATTGCGTAATAAGAAATTTCTGTCATAGGAAGTCATCGAGGGATATTTTCAGAACAGGCACCGTCGATTAATTAAGGAATTCTATAAAAATAGCGAGCTAGGTAGTCGGGCGTAGCGTCCTTTAAACGTGCAGCCAGGATCTTAACAGATTTAGCGGCTGCGGCTTTAGTCCTATAAGCTAGGAGGTTATAAAAGCTAGGGGCTTATAGGAGCTAGGGGATCCTACGAGCTAGGTAATCGTATAACTCGTGAGTAAAGTGGTCTAACCTAGTGCCCTCTAATTAATTCCTAGCGTGTAAATAGGGTATTAATAGGTTTAATAACTTCGGCTTTAATTATGCGAGCTAGATGCTTATAGGGGCTGGCTAATCCTACAAGCTAGGTAATTATGCGAGTATAGTGCTTGTAGGAGCTGGGTAATTCTGTAAGTTAAGTAATCGTGCGAGCTAGGCGATTGTGCGAACTGGGTGATCGTGTGAGCTAAATGCTTGTGGGAGCTGGCCAATTCCACAAGCTAGGTAATCGTGCGAGCTAGGTAACCGTACGAGCATAGTGCTTATGGGAGCTGGGCAATCCTACAAGCTAGGTAATCGTGCGAGCTAGGCGATCGTATAAACTGGGTAATTGTGCGAGCTGGGTAATTATACGAGCTAGGTAATTGTGCGAACTAGGTAATCGTACGAGCTAGGCGATTGTATAAGTAGAGTAATCGTGCAAGCAGAGTGATTATATAAGCAGGGTAATCTGACCTAGCGCCCTCTATTAACGCCTAGTATGTAAATGGGAAGCAAATATTAGGAAAATACTAGAACTATAAAAAAAAGAAATATATAAGTCCCAGATCTAGAAATATTAAAGAAGTTCCTATATAAAGAC
>Ga0307515_10002379_pt1 | contig 41040 bp, 27 predicted proteins | sample 17_EM_MG_FD_194513 | JGI IMG/M metagenome (GOLD analysis project Ga0307515, IMG submission 194513) | Populus trichocarpa ectomycorrhiza microbial communities from riparian zone in the Pacific Northwest, United States - 17_EM | ecosystem: Host-associated > Plants > Roots > Unclassified | place... | reverse complement strand
GGAATATTGGCATAACTTGACCTAGCTTGAAGTGGGACTGTGCGGATGGATGCCAGAGATAATGTTACCCTCTGTTGGCTGGCTGGGTTGGGGATTATCCTGGAAAAGTGATGGTTGCTCAAGTCTCAAATGGCTCATGCCAGATGTGTGAAAGGTCTAAAGCTGCACCGATGGGGCATTCAACTTTTCGACCACTTGATCACTCCAGTGATAAGCATGTTTACTCTGCACTTCTGGTGGAAACTCATATTGATGCTCTGCACACTCTAGGTGTTCACCCAATCTGCAACCAGTTCTGGCAATACCCTCTCTGCACTGTCTATTGACTTTGGCAGCCTGATCAATTGCATCAGCTGTTCATGGATTTGGTTAAGGATATATTGCACTGCCTGCTCCAATACCTGAAAGCTAGAACGGTCAAGGATCAATTAGACGATCAATTCACATCGGTACAATGATATCCAGGCCTTCAGTGCTTCTCAGCACCATTTGAATCTCTCAAAAGCGGCCCCTGGCAGGGAAAAGAGATCCATGACATGATTAGAACACTGGCAGCGACTTGCACTCCACTTCTTGTCTGCTTAAATGATGACTGGAAAAGTGCGGCAGAAACAGCCTCTGATGAAATGGTAATGAGAGCAGTATGGGCATTATGTGAATTCTCTCTACTTGGTAGCCAACCAAATGACTCTGATCTAGCCCTCAAAGCACTAGACGATGCACTGAAGTGATTCTACCACAAGATGGGTGTTAATCAAGAACAGAAAATGTCGAAGTCTGCAAATGGCAAAGTGGATGAGCAGTTGGCAAGAGAATCCCATCAGTTAAGAGAACAAAAGATTGATAAAATTTGTTCTGCAATGAGGTCCGTGTGTATGGGGCTGAAAATGTCACATCAACTAAATGAAGTCAATTTCAGGTGTGCCTCAATAGAGCCCAACAAGCAACAACAGAATGGTCAGATGGGGAACGACAGAAGGCAAAGGAGCGATTGGATTGTGAAAGGCATCAGGTGACACCTGTCAAATGTGAGCATTTAAATAAATTATTCCAACATCATGAGCGATAACTAGTGCAGGAAGTCGGAACCAAGGCAACCAGTCCCTGAAGCATATTCGCTAAAAATTTGTTCAAAATGAACACTGCTGCCAAAGAAGAGGTTTACAGGGTGGAAAACATCACCTCCAACAAGGGTGTGGAATTTCGTCCCTGTCTATCTGATGCTCAGAGTGAAGCCATCATGTGCGGTTTTGCCGATATGGACTGCATAGTGACTCAGCTGGAGAGGACAATTTACGGTATCACTGTGAATTATCAGATGCAGTTTAAGAAGGAATTCTACATCCGCTTGACTGAGTTTTAAACTTGTGGTGAGGCAATTGGCATTCGGGAGCTCCAGAAGTCCATCGAACAGTGCGTCGAATATTTCACATATCCAATGCTGCATCTTGTGAGGCATATATCAGAGTCAATTCGGCACATGGGTTTTGGCAATAGTTTCACCACAGACATTGCTGAACAGCTACACATCAGCAATGTTAAAGAGGGATATCCATCTTGCAATAAAGGCAATTACATTTGACAGATGCGCAAGCATAATAACCAGTGTACCAGTCTTGACTGTATGGAGGAGACACTGTTGTACCTTACCCTGTAAGGTTGGTAAGATACTGACTCTGCAAAGGTATTTAACCTACTATCTGCTACCGACAAACAGCAAAATTCACATACCACCCATCTTTCACACCTTCGGCATTGTGAGGACAAGCAATTTTTCTGCCCAGTAACAAAACATGTAAATTATTTGAGAGAAACCCATGTCCGTGGGGTGTGAACAAGTATTAAATTAGCTTCACTCAGAGCTGCATCAATAGATGTCGGAATGTCCAACCTTGGACAGCTACAGTGTCGATCAATTGATGACGACTGAGGACACCCAGTTAGTGGACTGGTGCCTGGATATGATCAGAATGTACTCATTGAAAGTATATTTATTATACTTCAGAATGGGCTATTGTACTACCAACTACCATTTTACTACCCTACTTCTGTTGAGCATATGGACTTGATTGCAAGCGAGAATATATCAATGCCAACCAAGGAATCATGCCTGAATCGCAGTACATCTGGGTCCAATATATGGATAGTGAAGTGAATGACCTTGATATCACCTTCCAAGGCTGAGTTCCTTCTTTTCCTGTATTATACCTCAGCCGGACTCCATCCAATTAGATCCTGTGATTTCAGCAGTGCTTACAGGCTAGAAACACGATATCGATTCATCCAGAGCGGTGCGAGATGACCCAGCAATGGGTATTGAATCCTCAAGCTCAAGAATATTCAGTGGTGATTCCATCGAACAAAACAGATCTACATGGTTGTGCTGATTGGGTTTACAGGGTCATCCGGGTTGTCAAACAGACTAAGATGATGCAATTTATACCTGTCGCTGCAATTGTTGAACCGGTGCATTTGGTGCATGAGAATGCTGCATCAGATAGAATCAATAGTATATGGCTTGTATATAATCGTGTTGATTTAGATATCTACTGGACTGTATGTTAATTAACATGCCTGAATCAAGGTGTGCAGGAGTCAGATTGATTTTGAATTGTACAGTTTGAAATAGACATTAAAATAATCACTCCAGGAGAGTACAGCTCCAGGTTCAAGGTGCTCCAGAATAGTCTCTGGAATGTGGTCAATAGTTTCAATATCTCTGAAATTTGGTCATTTTTATAGTCTGATTTTGCAGCATGGTGAAGAAAAAATACAATCTTGAGGATATTCTTGTGTTCTGATCCACAACTTCCCGAGCATTCAGAAGCAGCAAGAAGTAGTCCTGGAGCACCTGAGGATCACATTGTTTTCCTCTCAACCTGTCTGGGTGGATTTGGGAGCCCCTGGAAGAATCAGTGTGGCTGTTCAGAGTTGCTAAGTTGTTCAGTTATTATTTCCAAACCATTTTACATTTTGCTGACATAAAGATTGACAATCCAAGATACTTTCAAATCATACTAAGATATTATAATGTGATTTTTGTCAACATTGTGGTGGTAATAGATTAGAGTTGTCAAGTAGTATACAATTGGCATATCTGGAAAATATATCTATTATATATAATAGATCTTTCAATTCAAAGTGAGTTTTCTCTCTGTAGGCTATTACATATAGACTGTCAGTCTGCCATCAATGAAATTGAACTACTATGTCAAATTGTGCAGATGTTATTTCTGGTACTTAATATTTGAACTTGTCCAACTCTGCACTCATTTCATATTGGACTTGTATGTTATCTTAATGATAATTTAAATTGTAAAAGATATCAATTAAATATGAATATTTTATAGATATCTATTCTGGAAAAAAATCAACTATGATAATAAAAGCTGTACTGGAGGTATATAGATTTATATGGCAATACAACTATAGAACTAAACATAATATGTTGACCATGAATACTCTGGATTATAGTTTACATCCTTTGTTACATTCTAGCAGCTGTTATATAATCTGGAATACAATTGAGATATGAAATGACTGGCTTACCTACATCCTGAATTGTATCTTATGTAGTGTTAGCAACGGGTCCGGGTAACCCTCCAGCAGTCCGGGTTGGGATCAGAAAAACGGTTCGGTTAGATTCCAGACCCATCCAACAACCCCACCCGCTTTGTCCTGGTGGGGTTGTTACCCGGACTGCACAGAAACAAGAGGTTTATTGGCCGGGTTCTACATACAGCGGAGCCTCAATTTCGTGAGCTCAGAATTTTGGCTCCAATGAAGTATTTGAGTTCAGATCGTATCACAATATGATATATACGTAAAAGATGCAGTTTGCATGCTGTTTCTCCTCGTATTTTCCACGCTGCGATCCAATTAATATTCGTTGCGTCAATGCGAAAGACGCCCAATTATCGGTGTTATTTCAGAATTACTCAATGAATATTGATCAGATTGCAAAGTGGAGAAAAGGAGGTGAAACAGCATGCAAAACTGCATCTTTTACGTATATATCATATTGTGATACGATCAGAACTCAAACACTTATTTGCAGCGAAAGTTCAGAGTTGGTGAAATTGTACAACCGGGTATAACACCATCGGTTTGGTGTGGTTCGGTTTTTTGATGAGGTAAAACCCGTTCCAACTGTTCCAGTTCAGTTCCAACCGGGACCCGGAACCAAACCGTGGATTTGGAACTGTTGCTAACACTAATGTTAAGTATATCCCTCAATATATTTACCTAAACTACGTCAAATCATATTATTCTTTAACAGTTTGCATACAGCGAGCAATTCTACAAACTCAATACAACATACATAACAATTCGACAGATGAATATCAAGGGTATACAATCACAAATGTTCTATATATTGTACTCTAATCGAGCAATTGCAAATAAATGTTGCTAGAGTAATTGAATTGTATCCTCAACCAAACAATTTACATTTCAAATTACAAATTGCCTTTACAATCAGGATAATGCAAGACATTCATGTCGAAAAGAATTTGCATAACTGTACCCTTGATTCATTACAGCGATTATATATATATATTGTTTCAATCCCATCTAAGTGGGAATAAAGATTACTCAATATATTGTGAGACTTCAGGTTACCATTCATTGATGACTGACAAAGTAACATTTAAGACCTGAATAATATTTATATATATGTAGTATAACATCTATAGTGGTTATATACAAGTTCCAGACAGCGTTCACTATATTGTAATTTTGGTATTTGCAGCTACTTGGCCAAGGTAATAGACTTCTTATCTGAAAATATTCAGAAATTCAACCAAAGCTCTATAAAGATCGTCTGATAGCATTAGAATCTTACTTTGTTATGACTTGCGAGTGACTGAGTATAAATTGAGGACTGGACAGGAATGGAGTCGCAACAAAAAGTGCAGTTCATATTGTAAGCGTTATCCATAAAGTAGCTTATCAATTAATCGCACACATTACTGTGTAATACTGTTGGACAACTCTACCCATAATTCATCAAAATATCTTGCAAACTTTGTGCTAGCTGTATGTCATGATGTTTCAGTATAATATCACACCAGCAATTCCATCTACAATATGCTCTAGATCTGAAGACTTGGTGTATTGATACCAGTAGCCATCCCACAGCTCTTATTGTAAACAAGGCTGTAACCCACTTGGCCCAACATCATGGAGGGTATATCTTTACCCCTCAGCCAGCTCAAGAGCTTAATGCGCTTTTTCATTCACATAGAAACCGACAAAAAACTGGGATGGTGTTAGTGCCAGTGGGAAAGTCCAATGAGAAATGCCAAATATTGCCAAATGTGTTCCAAATGTAAGTAACTATGGCATCTGAGTAATAAAAGGAATCATTTTGCATATTTCAATCACCTGCAAATGAAACTGATGGGTATTGGTTCATTGCTATGCTGTTGGATTCATAGTTCAGAGAGCTAATATTGCAGGGAAAGCAAGACCTACAAAGTGACATCACATATATTTTACCATTTACTTCAATACACAGTATTATTTGCTATTAAAGAACAATTGATATACAGGAAGGCCTCTAACAATAGTGTTTGGGTGCATGGCAAAGTGATTGCATTGACAGACCAAATTAACAAGGAAACAATTTCAATTCAAGAGATAAGTTGACAGTGTAAATAATTCTGAATATGGTATTAGGAAATTTTATCGAAAGCAACATTATTCCACTATAACAGTATACTGTGAAGCAATTGTTCATTTCTTTGGTATCAATTTATTGATATATTACACTTATGTCAATGCTGCTATATATTAGTATTTTGTAATTGTGTCTAAGATAATACCACTATGTTATGCCATGTGTATTATTGATACTCCACCGTTGCCACCATTTCACATCTGGTATACTATCAGTATCATATTCTTACTGTGGTGACATTGCATCTACATTGTTACTGTCCAATTAATCAAGATAATGTTGAACTGTTATCATAGTTTCTGTATAATTACATTAGTGTAGTTACGTTTATGTATTTTTCAGAATGTAATTTTCTATATTTAGAACTTGCACCAATATATTCCATAGATAGTCAATACTGTAAAAGCAATAAAGACCTAGTAGTTGATATACTCAGAAATATTGCCAGTGCAAATTTGAATTATTAATTCAGAGTATAATATGGAGTAAAAGCTACAATATTTCCCAAAGTGCTTTTTTCTCGGACTGGCAACTATCTCTATACTCTTTGGACATAATACCACTATCAACATCGACAGACTAAAACTCATTATGAGATAACACAATGTATCAAGTGAGAAACAGAATGTGCAAAATATACATCTAGGAATCAAAATTCAGAATCTGCAAATTCGATTCTCAATATTCTTACTTGAAAGAATTGTCTATTTCTCTATATACTCTTACTGTTTCTTTACAACACTTTTTCTTGCTGTCAACTGTCTGAGATAATTGATTAAATGGAAGAGTAAGATAGTCTTTGTCTCAGTAATATATTATTTATTCACTTGCAGCCTCTTAGAAAATGAGCAAGGTGCCAGTATATTTCAAAGCTATTGGCAACTATCAAAGTTTAGTAGTCTAATATAGTTGTATTTAAAAGTACCAATAACTACTGGCAAAGTATCAGTGAGAATATAAAAGTACTAGCAAAGATCTTGCGCTAGTATGAAAATGCAGGTAATAAATCTGACTATATATGCAAGAATTGTACAGTGAGTCTTGGATGTATAATGTTCTGCAGGAAGACTGCAGATGGATCTGGCAAATGCAGTTACTTATGATTGAAGGAATTGAAATATTATATATACCGTACATATTGTCATCGATGGATAAATGTATCTATCTATGTATAATTCAGTAGTGCTGGCTGCAAAAGGGTTTTAAAATCAATTTGGAATACTTCAATCCAGTGAAGTAGGACAAATACAGGAATGTCATAGATGAGGGAAATGAAATAGACTTCCCGACCAGAATTGAGTAAGTCAGAACATCCGTATAGATATTGGTAGAGTTAACCCAAACATGGACTGAGAGAACATAATGGTATCAACATACAACTGCACATAGAGAGTAGGATGGTGTGAACTTTGGGGCAATAAAATGAAAGAGTTATGGACTAGGAGTGAAAATACTATTTCTGGCGTGTTATGCAATTGTTGGAATAGTTCCTGAGTTGACTTAGCCTTTATACTCCTGGAGGGGCTGGATGGAGGTAATTGATTAGATGGGAGATGAAATGGGAGTTGAGTCACAATTTATATGTTAACTGGCAATGATGAATATTTTGAAATGGTGAACTTGATCTTAATACTCCTGGCGAGCTAACTGCTTTAAATGCATTGATAGGGAGAAATATTTTTAGCTACGGTAACATTCGAAAGTTGATACCTTTGAATCAGAATGTCCAAAAGAATGAGAGACATTCAATATAGTTATTGGGATAATATGACAGAATATAAGGAAATATGAGAAATAAATGGGCAAATTACCCACTTGATTTAGAATCCTTGGGATTGAAAATAATTCCTATCAGATAGATGGCTGCTGTTAATAAACAAGACAATATAATATAGATAGTGCCCATCCAATTCTCTAAGTCCCAGTTGCAGACAGTATGTACAAGCATTTCATATCACCATGTTCTATGTTTCTCTTTCTCATCTATAACTCAACTATCTGATAAAAATCCAAACTTCAGCCAGTGATTTCACTATTTGCAAACTATAATCACGAGTTTACACCAAGTACAACATCCACACGAGATCGACTATGTCCTCCTCTCACCTTGTTTCTCATCACTTATTTCTCTCCACTCAGAATTGAATTTCTTAAAATGAGTTTCAGTCTACTAATGTCTGAATTTCCATACTTTGATTATATAAATTACATTGGCAGAGTTTATTTTGTGTAACCGGGAACCTTGCAGAGTGGGTGGAGATTATTGGATTAGAATATTTTGTGTGGATATCATTGAATTGATAGATTTCATTCATTAGACTTTGGCCAAATTTTCAGGTATTGGTAACATATTTCCAATTGTATCAGAGGACATTGGATTCTATGTGGTTAGGATTGGACAATTTTGGAATGCTAGTAGTAAGTTGGAAAGTATATCTAATTTCTGCAAAGTAGTCTGGGAAAAATTGCATTTTCTTGACAATGCTAAGGGTGTATTTGAATATTATAGTTACTACTTAACATTAAATGATCTTGAAATGTTTACATGTGGTTTGTATTTCCTCTGTGTATCTTTATATCTATGTATGTATGGATGGATAAATGAATATAAGTACAAATGTATGGATGTATGTATGTATGTATGTATGTATGTATGTATGTATGAATGTATGTATGTATGTATGTATGTATGTATGTATGTATGTATGTATGTATGTCTGTATGTATATATGAATGTATATATTATTCTATGTTTCTATCCATCTACATACAGTCTATAGTAATACGCGAATTGTGGAGCTTGATGATAATGAGAGGTCTGCTTGGAGATGGTAATCAGGTAAACTGAACAATGCAGTTGGTGGTCTGATTGTGCAATATACCAGGTGGCGTGATTGTTTGTACTGAATAATAAACTTTGGTGCTCTTATAATATGAACCCAGTGAGACTCTTCAAAAGTATAATAATGCAAGTTGAAATATATGCAAGGAGAGGGTGATCAAGGGTAGTTAGAGATGCACTTGAAGACAATGATCAAGAGTTTGGAAATATGCTGGGTGGAGGTGATCCAGTAAACTGAGTTAGATACTTGAAGGTGAATTGTTAAGAGAGTATGGAAATGCAGTTGGAGGCAGTACTGAGTTGACCATAGATGTGCCGGTGGAGGCAGAGCCTAGGTGAAACCCAAGCTATACTATTCGGCAGTGATGAAGCAATTACGGTGATATACTTAGATGTATACTTGGATATGGCAGAAGTGGAGGTGCTCAATCAAAAGGGCACGTGCAATGAAACCTGAGACCCATTTCCATGGTTGAATGGCAATAAGTAGAACACGATGAGAGTCGTCTCTGTCCTTGAGCTCCAGAATTGCTGCCGGGACATGGTGAATAGGTCAGAATGAATAACAAGAGCTGAAGCAAGATTTAAGGGTTAAGATATAATTGTACGAATACAGAGAGGTAGATTGGGAGAGGGGAATAGAAGTGGAGTGGAAGTGAGTCGATTAGAGGGTGAATGCTATACTGAGAATTAATGTATAAACAGGTTATGGAGAGATATAGTGTGATAATAAACCTGTTTATTCACTACTGATGGTAGCATTGGTGACTAGAGAGAGAGAAACCAGGGATAACAATAGAGATAATATACAAGCATACAATAAAATATGGCATAAAAGAGGTAAATGCAGCTGAATAAGATTTAGAATTTAGTGAATTGGAGTTTCTACAGACCAGATTGTGGTGCATATCTGCCGGATCAGGTTTTGCCTATTGACTGTGGTAATTAACATTCACCTAAGTTTCTGTTTCCCATGAAAATTGTACTAATCTTTAGCATTTCCATGTCCCATCACTCTCCTTGTTGTCCATATCTGTACCATTACTGGAGAACGTAAAGTTCAATAATCACTGTTTCATTCCCTATTCCAGAATTGTAAGCTAATATCACTTACAGTATTTATCCAAGATCAATATATTCTTGCTTCCACCAAGCTGTCACCCTATATCTCTCTTCTCTCATCTTTTATTTCTTATTTGTCATAACTCATAACCCATATCTCATGTCCCATATCTGTTATCTCAGGTCTTGTGTCTCATATTTCATCTTTAGTCTTTCACCTCTGAGTTGACCTTGGTATACGACAGTCTCCACTTTTCCATGATTTTGTATTAAAAAATAATAACATTCTCATATCGAATGGTCTCGACTTCTTGATTGTCTGCCTCCAGACAGAATATCTTCCAGAACACCTCCAATATTACTTGATAACTAACTTCAGGTACACCTCCAATTTTGCATGAGTACAACCTATAAGTGCACCTCTATGTTTATCTGATTACTGCCTACAAGTTCAGCTCTCAATTTACTTACTTACTGGGTCATAGTGCACCATCAAACTATCCTAATTATGGACCCCAAGTCAATATCTACCTTAATAAATAATTGAAAGTTTGTGTAATATCCACCTCCAAGTCCAACAATAAACACATACAATAACAATATTCAGATTTCCATCTGTGAAACTTCGATGTCCATCTCCAATCTCACTCCGATCTTCCACACTAAATGCTGATCAGTAAGGTGACTCTATGTCTTGCTTTAGGTTTGCACAATTATAATCGGGAAGTCAATCTTCATACTCAATGGAACTACTCTTCCAAGTCCATTTGTAAAGGCATTTAGATTAATATCTGAAGGATAGTATGAATAACAACTTCCAAGTGCATCTCTGAAACTGCTGGATCACAACCTTCAGATGGATCTTTATGTCTTCTCAATTGTAGCTTTCAAGTCCACATCATCATACCCTGTAACTACATCTTTCAGTACACTCAACCATGGCCACCAAATGCTTCTCTGATTGTACTCTAGCACTGACTCCAGGTAGATTAATCATATGTGCATCTATACATAGACATAGATACAAAGTACATACCATATTCTGATAGAGCAATCTACTTGTGATTGTTAAACACAAATATCCAATAAGGAAAAATATAACCGATGAAATGGCTTGTAGCTATGGGACTTGGGACCATAAGAACCACTGCTGTGAGAATAGAGTATCAAGTTCAAGGTTTCAAGCAGACCTGTACAGAGGTCTCAGCTGCTCAAAGAATTAACCATTGTAACAGTTCAATAATGTAATATTGTGAACCAAACTCCATGATCGCAGGTGCTGTCAAAAGTAGCTGAAAATGCTCTTGCAGTATCAGAGTGTATACACATAGCTTCAGAAAGATGTGGAAGAACCTGGAATTACTCAGCAGTACCAATGGGGGCAATCAGACTGGCTGAAAGTATTGTATGTTGCTTCCCACCAGATTTCAACTTTGTTGCTGTAAACCCAGTCTAAGCTCTCATTACATCATCTGACTAATTAACTATCATTATATCAATCTTCGTTAACTCACCATATCAAACAAATTGATTTTGTTAATTGTTAAATTTCCATAATTGAGTGTTGTTTCAAAAATTGAATTTCTACCCCCTATCACAAACTGCTTGGAATATATTTTTTTCCACTTCACAACTCATCAACTTGCTAGCTTCAAATTAACCATCTATTTACATTTGTATCTTTCTTCAACTGTATATCTAAGTCTGCACAATCGTTATTACTAAGTACATCCCAAAACTTACTTAATTTCATTCCATGCAGTAGGTATCTAACTTCTACATAATATGACATCCAAGATTCCTCCTTTGTAACCTTCAAGTTCATCTACAAACATACTTGATGATAGGTATAGATGGGATTTCCCTACTTTCTCAATCACAACCTCTGAGTGTATATAATTGTTCACTGCATCATGGCCATGAGGTGGAGTATATCATAGCCATAATGTTCGTCTTAGAAATCTTTTGATCACTGCCAGTATGCATATTACCGTACGTACTGGATTATAGTGTTCATGATTAACATTAATATCCAAAGTTACCCAATTATTGCCGAATTCTATCTCCCAATGTTTACACTACTAACAATTTCAAGTTTCCATAATTGTTGAATTGAAGTAAATATCCAAGTTCACCTGATTGTGAACAGCAGACATGCAACCATTTGTACTGAAGTACTCTTTGCAGCCAGATTAGACAATAAGCAAACCTATTGACAGACATGCATGGAAAATGCAGGTTATGTTACATTGTAGCAAATTGTAATCTGATAGTAAAATACGAATATATGAATAAAATGCACATAACAGATAACTATTTGTACAATTCTATTGACAGCAGCGAGGAAAATATAATAGCAATAGTAGAATACTCAGGATGGCTGTTACAGAAGTCTTGGCTGCAATAACTATTAACTATCATATAAATGAAATTTCACAGTATCCTAAATTCATCTAGATGACTACAAGAGTCTCTATCTATTCTGGAGAGTTTTCTTGGAATATCTAAACACCTTGGCTCAGTATAACAAAGGTCTGGGAGTATCTGATGGTAGTTGTAAGGTCAAGTGGTTTCGATATTGCTTTTGAAGTATTGAATATATTCGTTGTGAAGTCTGTAAATCAGTTTTCAAATCCATCCCAATGTCCTGGAAGGTCATGCTGAATGAAAAGTTCATTTAGCGCTTCACATCATTGTTGACAAGGAATTCCGCATTTGAACTGAATTTTTTTGATAATGCAGTCCATTTGTTGAAGTCTAAGTACATGTACCAATTCAGATTATCAGTCTGATAAATAGAAAAGACTGATAGTTCTTAGTACATTGATTACAGATGTGAATTAGAGTGTGTGTTCTTATTTCCATTCGATGACACTGTATTGGAATATATCAGAAGCTTACTTGGTGCATCTATTCTTGTCTGTATTTAAGTACTGGAATTTCAGTGAGCCAATGACTAAAATTGTAAAATTGTTGAACCAGTTCTCATTGTTCATAACCGACATGCATTGATAACCACCAGTACTGCTGAGGAATAAAGTTGAATATAAATCTGAAATATCTCAACCTAACAATGATACAGTACATTATACCACAGGCATATCAGAAAACTCAATCAGGGCAGAAGAGCAAACAATTGCAATATATTTTAGTAAAATTGGTATTTTTCATATTTGATGTTGTGGATTACAATTGGGTTCATGGCAACTACTTTAGACACACTCAGGAAAATGAAGATAACACCTTGTTCTAAAATTGACTACTTTATATGGAGTCAAGTTAATGACAAAATAGAAATCCTCTGAACCTTGTAAGAATACTACAGTATACTCCAAATTATGTTGTAAATTTCATATCAACAGAATGTTACTATAAATAAATAAAAAACACAGGAACCAGCTTTATTGCCAGTGAAGTAGAAATTGAAAATAGTACTTAGAGTATGAATCTTGTTAGTATCTACAGTACAGAATAGATTTCTGATAACATGTACAATCCAATTCCTGATACAATATTGATCAGATCTAATTTCACTGTGATAGTAAACCTAGTAGAGGTTGAGTTAATGGCAGTAATAATGATTACACTATAATAGTATGTGAGCTAATGAAAACTCAAATTGTATTTCCACCCTGGATACCTACTATAAAGATAACAGACAGTATTTACTCTGGGTAACCAATAGCAACTCAGATGAAGAATTGAATTCTACTACACTAAGTATGTAAAGACATTCCAGGTCAGATAATTATATTCATATATTGATTCATTGTACTATATTGAATTGGTATATACACATACTTTGACTCAATACTGCAACATAATTCTCTGTTGTAGATATGATGTTAAAACTTAACAATATCATATAAAATCAAGTATTGTTACCAATTATAGTTACATAGCATGTTGTAGTTAGATCGGAATGTCTTATTACTTTCGTTCTATAATATATACTACAACCAATCAGTTGATTATTATATGATATCTATACTATACCTCTGCACATTTTACTTCTCAGTAGAACAGTTGCACTGATGTGGATATTTTAGCATTACTATGACCATTTGAAGTATGGAAAGGACTTCAATTTCAATCACAGCAATTTTAAAACTGGCAGATGATACAATCAGTACTGGCACATAACTGGCCTAATTTCGAACAATTGTTTATGCCTGCACATTAGTTTCAAATTCCAATAATACTATGAAGAACATATTTTCAACCACCATGACAAAACTCACCTGAGATTTGGTTCACTATTCTGAAAAGAAAAGCAGAAGGTAAATCAATATGGAGAGACTCTCTATATATTTACACACTCATTAACAATCCTAGTTAGTTAGATTAAAGTTCTATCTGATACTATATGTTACTAGCAAAGTAGTCTAGGTAAACTGGTATATTTCAACAAGTATGGAGATACTCTGGGAGATCGTATTCTGGTAATGTTAGGGATGCAGTTCAAAGCCATGATTGAGTGAGTTTGGTGATGTACTTAAACGTGATAACCAACTGAACTGTGGGATTAACTGAATGACTGAAAATGAATCAAATTGGAGATAAACTTAGAAGGTACGAATGACCAAGTTGGAGATGCACTTTGGATGTAGAGATGGAGAAAAATAGAAGGAGAACTTGGAAATAGTTGATCTGGAGGTTGTTGGTAGGGAGGGAGGTAATAGTGAAGGCTGAGAGAGCACAAATTGGTTCAGTCACAACAGTGAGAATGTGATGACCAGATGACAACTTAACTATCTCGTAGACTGCTGGCTTGTGATTGTTGATTGGTTGTGAGATGTACAGATAGTTAAGACTACATTTCAGATGCTCACTTGTCTTTGTGAGAAGAAAGAAAGACTGGCTGGGAGACAGTCAACCCTGAGTGGATGCTGTAGTCAGTGTTAACTGATAATCATGGTATGGAGAAATCAAAAGCAATTACAATAGAGTTCTCAAAGAGAACGAGATATCAGAGATGCTGATAGGAGCAATATTGGAGGATAAGAGGGAATATGGGAACTCAGGCTACTTGACTGCCTAATTGAGCTTGGAATACCTGGTATCGGGATTCTTGCTAGCTAGATCAGTTGTTTTACCAAATGTACCAGCTCTGCAATTTTGTTCAGTACACCAGATTCTCTTTTATCGCAGATTGCTACAATAATCTTCCCAATCTCATTTCATCTCCATCTCCCATCTCTCTTTCTCATCCACTACTCGACTATCACCTGAGAACATCAAGGTAAGTCATCTCTCTGTATGTCTCCATAGCATCAGCATAAGTTAATGCCAAGTACAGGTTCAACATAAGATCAACAGGCTCCTGCTCTCAGCCTGACTCCTAGTGTTATACTCTTATTGCGAATCTCCTGGTATACCCAGTTGTACTGGACTCATTACTGCTGCAGATTATCCCATGAACAAATGATGAGAGTCTCAGTGTCCATTGAACCTCCTGTACTCTTTACCAGTGTTGGGTCAACCACTGCCAATTATAGCTTGAATTTTGCCTTATAGGTACCTTGAACAAGATTTTTATGTTTGCCAAGTCCAGCGTACGTGTGCATGCATCAACTTCCTCTATGATGACCTCCAAGGGCATCTCCAAACTCACTCCATCTCGGCCAGCGAGCAAATATTCGATGTTTTTTTTATAATAGCCTCCATGTTCGTAAATCTATAGTCTCCAATTACAATCACACACTCACTTGATTATAGTATGCTGGTCCATGAGTGTATTGCTGAGAAAATGGCCAGCATATGCATATGTCAGTACACTTGATCTTCGGCTATGAATGTCTCTCTAAACCTGCTCACTCGGAGCCTCCAAGTTGCATATCCAGGTATACACCACACTGGCTGCTGGCTGTATCTCTGAGTTCACTCGAATATAGCCTCCACCTGCGTCTCTAATATTGCTTCACCACTGCCTTAGAGGGAAATCTCTAAGTTCACCCAATCATGGCCTCCAAGTGCATCTCTAATTACACTTGCTCAAATCTTCCACATGCTTTTGGACATTCACTTGCACATGGTCGTCATATCTAAACAATCTCAGCATTCAAGTGCATATCTGATTTAGATTGAGTGTCACCTGAAATTTGATCATCTCTCAGTACATTTATGCTGTGACTTAGACAGATAATGCTTGCAATATGATAATAGAGCATAATGTCTTGTGATTGTGAAATTGAAAGTACCAATCCAGACCAATACGCTACATGAAACACCTTGGGTTTATGGGATCTGGGACTGTCAGAACCACGGCTATCAGAATGTAGCACACAATGTTGAAGGTCTCCTACAGACCTTTGCTAATGACTCAGCTGCTCTGAAATCAGACATTCTTGTCAGTTCTATTTTGTAGCAGCTTGCATGTATCTCAACAAATGTGGGTGGTATTAGGAGTGGCTGAGAAACCCCTTGAACCATCTGCAAGAACTTTGCTTAGCTTCTGAGCGGACTGGCAGCATCCACAATTACAAAGAATACTCAGCAGAATTACCCAAAGTGTCTGAAGTTCGCTTTTGGCTTTCAGAATGTTTCACAGTTTGAGGATGTTTATTACATTTTCCATGACCATAACAGTCTAATCACGATTCAGTGAATGTGATTGATACATCCACAGCATTGATTGTTCCCAGCTGGAGCCTCTTGGAGTATATGGGAGCTATCAGACTACAATCCTACAATGGACAAATCTCAGTGTTAATTGGACACATCCTGTGGCCCTGAACATACAGCTGCCAGTACTGGCAGTGAATTAAAGACCACATAGGTGGACTAGCAACAAGCTTGAAACCAACTGGGAATGCAGGTGACAAGTTTTGAAAGAATGAGGAATTGCTGTAGAGAAATCTGCAAAAAGTGATATAATGTTTGGAAATGCTGCCAGTGCACTGTAAACTCGTAGTGTTCTACTCATTGTTATATAATTGGAAAACTGAAGCACTGAGTGTGTATATGCATGAATTCATATACATTATTATGTATTCTGATACATTTCTGATTGTTAATGCACACATGATCTATCTGAACTGGCTATACATCGGCAAAAGTGCAAATCGACTATAGGCTGTGCTACTCGCACACACGCACATGCGCAGCTCATAGCAAGCTTCCTGTGGGCCCCTGCGCGACGCACAGCCTATTGTTATCTATAGTTGATTCACGAAGATGTGCGTGTGGGCCTAGGTAACGATATACGGCTGCCGGCCAGAGATGGACCTATACTTCTCTTCGCTGCCTGCCCGTTATACTGGTACTGTATGCACTATAGCTGCGAGTCTGTATGAGAGCCAGCTCTAGAGCCTACTTCAGAGCCTGCTTGAGAGCATGCTTGAGAGAGCCACGCTTCGGGAGGAGTAGAGTTTTCCTCCACTGGAAGCCTTTGGCCGATAGCAAACTCTGAGTTTGTGGAAGCTTTGGCTAATAGAAGGCTCTAGGTTTGTGGAAGCTTTGGCTAGTAGAAGGCTCTAAGTCTGTCGAAGCTTTGGCTAATAGAAGGCTCTAAGTCTGTAGAAGCTTTGATGCTAACATTGACATAGCCAACCTACTTGTCTAAGTGCTTCAGGTACATAATCACCATCACAGACACCATCACCATCGGCATCATTACCATCTCCATCATCACCATCGCCATCATCACCATCAGCCCCGGCGCAAATGTGCACAGATACGCCCACACACCTTGGGAAGCAAGCAGCAGATTCCGCTGGAAAATCTGAGTCAGAGATCTGCTCTCCCCAAGATCCAATTGTCTACCATTCCTACAGAATCTAAGGCTGCAATTGTCAATACCCTGGTCATGATGCATCGTGAGATTTTCTCGTGGTGGGCACACTAAAGATACGATTGGGAGTATGAGATAGACCGACGTCATGACTTCGGCTGCTGGCCACATGCTACCCGCCACCTGCCACATGCCACATGCCACCCGCCTCACGCCTCCCGGTGCCTGGCGTCTGCAACCAAACAAGGCGCTGGAGCGAGCATGTAGGAGCATATTCGGGAGAGGTAGAGTTTTCCACGGTGTGGCGGGAAAATCTGTTTCTTACCACGACTGCCCTGCAGCTTGGCAGAGGACTGAGCTTTGGTGGGTGAACAGAGATACAGGGATAACGGAGATGGACTGCGCGACATGGGTGGACGGAGATACAGGGGTAACGGAGATCGACGGAGTGACGGGGAGTATATATTTGGAACACCCCAGGGTAGACAGATCTTGCATCCCATTCTGTACCATCTCATCTCATTATACAACGAATTATGCAATCTATCTTTCCCATCTGTTGATCCCACTTGTGCTTGCCGGGATTCGTAGATCCACGCAATTGCGTGGTTCTGCAGGGCCAGGTAGGATGACATCTTCTCACCCTCTTGCTGCACCCCTGGAGCCAGAACCGCTAGATCTCACGAATTCCCATGGGATGTCGCGAGCGGTGCGGCTGAGTGTAGACGATGGGCTCTCTGCCTGCTAGCTCCGCCATTTCACCACAATGGGAAGCTTTTGGCCGATGGAAAACTCTGAGTTTGTGGAAGCTTTGGCTAATAGAAGGCTCTAGGTCTGTGGAAGCTTTAGCTAATAGAAGGCTCTAAGTCTGTGGAAGCTTTGATGCTAATGTTGACATAGCCAACCTACTTGTCTAAGTGCTTCTGGTACTATAGTTACCATCACCAACACCATCACCATCGCCGTTATCACCATCGCCACTATTACCATCAGCGCCGGACCAAATGTGCACACATATGCCCACAATTGGTGGGAAGTGGGCAGCAGATTCCGTCGGAAAATTTGAGTTGGAGATCTGCTCTCTCCGAGATCCCATTGCCTACCTATTCTACAGTATCTCAGGCTGCAATTGTCAACACCATCACCGTGAGGCATGGTGAGATCTTGTCGTGGTGGCTGCAATGAAGATACTGTTCAGACTATAGTATCAACCGACGTCATGATTTCGGCCAACATACGCTGCATGCCACCTTCCACACGCCGCACGCCACATGCTGCCCACCACCCACCAAACACTGCCTGCCATCCGCCCCCAGCCTCACGCCTCCCGGTGCCTGGCGTCTGCAACTCAGCAAGTCTCTAGATCGAGCATGCTGAAGCATTCATGGGGGCAAACAGTCAAGTGAGATTGGGAGTGTACCATCGAGTGCAATTGGGAGAGTACTTGAGAGTGACTGGGAGGTGTACTTGGGAGTGTCTTGAGAGCTTACTTGGGAGCGTACAGTCAAGCAGGCTGGGAGTGTGCAATCGAGTGCAGTTGAGAGCGTCCTTGAGAGCATTCTCGGGAGTGTGCTTGTGACCATCTTGAGAGCGTACAGTCACGCAAGATTGGAGTGTGCCATCGAGAGCAATTGGGAGCGTCCTTGAGAGCATGCCTGGGAGTGTACTTGGGAGCGTCTTGAGAGCTTACTGGACAGCGTAAGTCAAGCAGGCTGGGAAGTTTGCTATCAAGAGCAAATGGGAGCGTCCTTGAGAGCATGCCTGGGAGTGTACTTCGGAGCGTCTTGAGAGCTTACTTGAGAGCGTAAGTCAAGCAGGCTGCGAGTGTGCCATCGAGAGCAATTGGGCGCGTACAGTCAAGCAGGCTGGGAGTGTGCAATCGAGTGCAATCAGGAGTGTACTTGGGAGCGAGCAATGAAGTGCATCTGGCAGCTTGCTTTCAAGTTTGTTGTATGCAGTGATGTATAGTATCCAGCACACAAAATCGAATGCATATCATAGTAATCTAGTCAACATGTAGGTCCATAGGACATTCATAGTGCTACACGTCAAATATGCGATGAATTACCATCTCAAAAACAGCTTTTCTATGAGTTACGCGTCGCGTAAGGTCATTTTTCCTGGTGTAGACAGTACTGAAGGGAAATCAGAGTTGTGTTTGGAGATGATGAATGACTGAACAGAGAGATATACTTGGGGGCTGATTTTAAGCAGATTGGCAGATGCACTTGTTGGATCTAATCAAATTGACTCTTCTGTGAACTTAGTGGCCACAACCAACTGGATTTTTCGGTATACTTGGTGATTATAAGCAACTGAGCTTAGAACTGTGCTGGGAGGCCATGATTACATGAATGGTGAGACGCACTTGGAGGTCATTATTGTGTAAATATAGAAATGTGAAATGGACGGAATAGTACCAGTCTGGTGATTCCCCTGGAGGCTGTAATTACAAAAGTACTGAGATATATTTTAAAGCTGAGATTATGTACACTCAGCGAAGTACTGGCATGCGGTTTCTGTACAGGCTTAGAGATGTACTTGGTGGCCAATATTACATAACTTGGGAGATGTATTTTGCAAGTAGTGATTGAGAGAAGTTAGATGAGAACACTAAAGTGAATAATCTGGATGAGATTATTGAGAGGAGAGATAGATTGGGAGTTGAAACAATATATGTTGCATAACTTACGGCATGTTGATATAATGAGAAATAACTCCACTGATAATTTTTCCAGAGTGGTAGATGGAATAAGTCAATGTGTAGGAAGGTATACAATGAGCTGATGGAGTATTCTGTGGTTAACTTGTAGCTATAGTAATGAAGAGAGACTAGCTGGCAGAAAGTTCATGCCTTGCAGATGCAGTTCTCAGTGTTAACTCTGAATGATTCCATCAGAGAACACAGAGAAATCAGGTATCATTGTGCTGTGCTGGAATGATTGAAGCATTGATGAGAAAGTGAGACACAGTGGAGGATGATGGGAACAAAATGGAAGAATATGAGAGTACATAAGCAATCAGGGTTATGACTGGCCTGTCTAGGGTTTGGATACCATTTTTTGGTATACATACTTAGTGGATTTGGTATTGTACCAACTGTGTTGAGTATAGTAAATTAACTCACAGCTGAAACTCTCTTAAATTGCTGATTATTTTGATTATTCAATCAATCTCCTTCTATCATTGTCCACCATCTCACTCTGTCTGATCCATAAGTCACCCACCACTGGAGAACAGGTAGTTGCGTTATCTCACTGCAATACTCCATGTAATGATGATAATGTAACACCACATACTACATTAACCAAAGATTGACTGTCTTCTACTCCCAGACAGTCTTACATCTCTAATCTCCTATCTGTTGGAAAGTATTGTAATATTCCACTATCTATCATCCCTCAATAATAACTTAACTAATAAACAAATAGACTATCAACTTCTGTTCCGTCTCCCTCTGAATCTACAATCTGATGATCAACAATCCTGAAACATGACTAGTATTTTTCTTACTTTCTGTCATAAAGTACTTCTTGTAGTATACCTGAATGCTACCTCTAAGAGTACCTCTGAACTCCATTGATGACTGCCTTATAGTGTGTCTACATACATATCCCCTCACTGACTGTAAGTGCATTTCTCACTTCACTTGCTTTCAGCCTCCAAGTTCACATGATTATGGCCTCAAACTGTATATCCAAACTCACTCAATTATAGCATACATATGTATCTTTAATCCTCATCAAATACTCCCTCCAAGTCTATTTCTAAGGTCACTTGATTATGGGATCCAATTTCTAACAATCACAGTGTCTATGTACATATCTATGCCAACCAAAATACTTTCTGTTGGTGCTTTCCAATTGCACTTGATTACTGTCTTTAGCCTGATCAACCATATATATGTAAATATATATCCACTTTAATAGAGAAAATATACCTCATTATAATATACTGAATTGTTTGCAATTGTGATATACAAATAACTACAAATGTAAATTGTGATCTACAAAATGGCTTATGGTTATGTGACAAATGACTGTGAGAATCAATGCCTTGACAATACAGCACCAACATCATGATTCAGAACATATCTTGAGAGAGGCTGAAGCTACTCTGAATTCTTACGAACCTATAAGTTACATTGTGTAATTTTTTGAATATACCTCCACAAGTCACAGTGCTTTCAAAACAATTTGAGAATTCTATTGCAGCATGTGAATACACATTTGCGGAAATTCAAGGGAGTTTGAATATAATTGGAATAACTTAGGAGCACCTGTGAAATTAACTGGAGTGTATAGGAGATTGCTATGTAGCATTCATACTAATTTACACTTTACTGATGTAAGTGCAGACTTTGTTGACTAACAATAACAATTCCTTGACTACAATTTCGCATCTCCAAATGATTATTCTTTACATTATCAAATGATATCATATGGAGGGTATACGTCAATCTTCTACCTTGCAATGTATTCTGTCAACCATATAATTCATGCTGTCTATAACCTTGCTTCAGTTACCCTCCTCTTTGTTAACTATTTTCAGGTACTTAGGAATGTTTCCATCCCACGCACTTTACTGTGGCTTCTATTTACAACTAAATTCTAAAGCTACAAAATAATTTTCTGCATTAGGGCAACTCTAGGGTAGAAACTAATTCCCCCCATATCCATATAGTAATTGAGCAAGATTCACACAACAACAGCTTGCGGAATATGAACTCAATGGCAATTAATCTCCTGCTGTACCTTCTGTACCCCCACTACTGCTGGGTAAGAATCTAGTAAATTATATTTTATTTGTCTGTAATTCTCTATCTGCACCTTTTACTGGTATACCATTGTCATCAGCCACACACCAATCTTCCAAGTGACTCCAGCTGGTATCAGAATGCCAAATTTTTTTATTGCAAGTATATGGTATTTACTCCATTACTACAACTTTTTCAAAGAAATATGTTATACAAAATAACAGCAATGATGCATCTGGCTGAAGAGGTAATAGTGACAAGACTTCAATATGATTCAAACAAACTGGGAAATCCTTAACACAATTTGCCAAATTGCTTGGACAATACTATTTAAGTACTTTCAACAACCGGAACAAAGCATCAGTATCTGGATTTCTGAAGAGCAAGTATGGCAGTATTATCCAGTGACATAATTATTTGAAACAGATGTGACCTTGACACCTTCATTGGGAGGTAGCAGTGGCACATATGTTGGCAGTATTGGAGAACATGTTGCCATTGTAAAATATGCACAACTTAATGAGGATTCATTAATAGTATATAGAGGTGTTTCAATAGAACTGTGCAAGTATTGCATGCAAGGTGAGTAATCCAGTACAATGAAACAAAATATGGCCAGCAACAGCCAGGGGAGAGCACTCCAGTACAATACTAACTAATAACCAGCCAAAGTGGCAATATTCAACTTTTGTAGTTATTATTTTTACAGAGAAGAAATATCATTAACATACCAATCTCAGACACCTCCAACCCTCATCCAGAGACTGCCAATACTAGAAGGAACTCATTGATAGTTTAAGGAAAATCAGTGGTTATAGGACTCCATTCTATTGGACAAATAAATTCAAGTGCACCTTATAACAGCAGAAACTTAACAGGTAATACATCAAGTTAGTTGCCCTCTAGCACATAATGGCTAATGTTATATGCAGCCAGAAGATATACATTTGTTGCTTCTCAAATGCATCCTGGTGGAGATAGAGTTAATGCCATGGCTTGGGTTATGAGTAATGGTATGGGAGAAGAAATATAGTAGATACAGGACAGGTGGGAAGGAAATAGCGGTATGGAAAGGCAGAGACATTCGGAGATGTGGGAATCATGCATGATTGTTCTGTATTGCTGGTAGGATTATTCGGTATGATAAGGAAGTGGTCTGAGGTGCAGTTACGTTGGACAATGTGGTGTTGTTGTACTGATAATAGTGGCAACGGTGGTGGGAAACATCATGCAGGAAGATTTGCATGGTATATCAGAGCATGAGGAATGATTCGAGGGTGGCAGACCAAATGTGTATACAGAGAGGTTGTTTGGTGTTGGATGATTTCAGTTTCTTCTCTTCTTACTCATTCTCTTGTATAGCATAGCAATAGACAACTTTGAAAAAGCTTCAATGCATAGTTTGTTTCTCTTGATGTGTTCTTCAAGTCCTTGTCCCAATCCCAAGCTCACAGGATTGATTCTGATATCAGCTATGTCCGACCCTGCCTGTTACACTACAACAAGTCTCTCACAACATACCTCAAATTGAATGTGCCTATGCCCCTCGACACGGTGTAAGTATTGTTCTGAACCTTGTTCTGTTTCTTGTTGGGTATATCCAGCATCCAACCACTGCTGGGCCGATGATTGTGATGATTGCGTCGACATCCAGATATAGCTTACCGGGCTTGATATCTGTCGGTACCTACATTAATTGTGATACTCAGATTCAACAATATGACATTAACTGCATTGTTTCAACAATTTGGTTTTATTTTGCTGGAGCCTGTTGCCTTGTTTTCGAACCTGAACCTCTCAACATTATTGACTCTGTCAAAACCATTCTCAGGGCAACTTGTGTAGAAAAACCTTTAGAGGCCAATTTTTGTGGACAATCGACAGTTTCCTTACCTTGGAATGCATATTGGACAGACCTGGCCAGAGAAGGCGGAGGTCTGAACATTAAAGATCCTGTACTTGCACCACATTGGACTGGATATTCAGGTGCACATTCTTGGTTTCTTTGCGACTTGGAAGAACTTTGTGATTGCGCAGGTCATAATTGTTCAGGGACACACTCCACAATATGACACCCAGCAGCTGCAGCAACAACAGCCAAGGAATCAGGGAATTATGCTGATTGTGATACTCCCCCCAACCACAATCCCCTCTGAGCTTGACGCAGATAGTTGGCAGTGCTAGATGTGCGAGATCCGCTACAATGCCCACGTCAGAACAACACAACCGCGTGGCGCTGGTGTTACCGAATGACCATGCACTCTTAGGAGAACTCCTGCACATGACAGCGGATGGCATAGGATTCAATGAAATGCAGAGATGACTGGAGAATTGCCAGGAGTCATTGATACAAGTGACCAGGTACACGGAACCTGCGGAGAAATTCCAGAGGTAATGCAATCTCCTGGCAGAAATGATTGTGCTGCAGATTGAAATGACAGACCTGAGAGCCCAGGACTGCCTCCCTCCAGCTTGCGATGCCTCCGTGATAGACAAGGGAACGCGGATACTCGAGAGTGACCTTGTGGAAGCTAGGAGGTGTCCTGTGGCGGAATGAACCTCGGAGGAATTGCAAGCAGACCTGGGAGCAACGACCCAGGATCCATGAGAATCTGGAGAGGAGGTGTGGAATATCCGGACTCAGTTGGCCAATGCCCTAACTCTGACAGCGAGGGCAGCTCCAGCCCCTCCCCGGGGCAAGAAAAGATAAAGGCCAGAAATTACATGACTCCCTTGACTATTCCGGGTCAGATCGAACTCCATCGAGAGGTTGGATTGCTCAACTACATATGGACATCCAACAGAGGACAGAGTCAGGCGGATTGCGGATGGGAGATGCTGTCATTGTGGTGGGTTTAACCATAGTGTGGCAGAATGTGCGGCAAGAAAGAGGGCTCAGATGTTCAATGTGGCTGGAGCAGAGGTTAAGGAAGCAGGTACCAGTAGCGGTTACAAGGAATCGGGAAAAGATTAGGTCAGTCCAAGAAAGATTCCTCCTCGATTGATGCACAACCTTTTGTTTAGAATGTGTTAGAATATATTGGAATTTCGTGTGTATCATTTAGCTAGGTGGAGGTTTTGAAGGGATCAATGGAAGGGAACCCATTAGTTATAACAATAACCTGCACATTGACAATGAATAACTGATAGATACCTACGCATGCACTGATCGACTGCAGAGCAACAGGCATCGCATTTATGGATCAAGACTATGCTCACTTATGCCAGATCCCACACCAGGAGTTAATGGACAACAGACATGTTGAGGTTATTGACCGAATACCTATTGACTCAAGGGATATTGCAGAGAGTGCCAAAGTCGGAATGATATTTCAAGATCATAAGGAGCAGTTACAAATGGTTGTAACAAAGTTAGGATATCATCATATCGTTTTGGAATTCCTTGGTTATGGCTATATGAAGGTGCAGTTCGGTTTGCCTCTAATAACATTATGTTTGGATCACAAACCTGTATGACACATTGCCATGATGCACCAGTTTCGGTTCAAGAGGTTACAGAGAAACCCCCGGAACTTATTCATTCCCGACATGAAGGGGTGTTTGAACACCCAACCTGACCACAAGAACCATTTCTGGGAAAGATTGTGATGATCAACTGATCCTCCTGTTTTCAAATGGTAAAAACGGAGAAGTAGACAGTCTTTGCGGCTTCAATGAATGACATTAATGAAGCAATCGCAGCACAGGTTCATAAGGAATAACCTCTGAAGGAGATCGTCCCTGAACAGTATCCTGAAATCTTCGAACACTTTAGCAAAGACTTTGGCACACCAACTTCCCTCAATTGACCAAGCATTGCCTATGAGGTACGTTTGAAGGTGGGTGAAACACCAACATGGTGACCATTGTATTCAATGTCAGGGGCAGAGTTGGTTGTACTCAAAGAAAGGCTGGAGGAGAATATGTCTAAAAGCTTTATCCGCCAGTCTTTGTCACCTTTTGCAGCATGAGTTTTGTTTGCACAGAAGCCAGATGGAGGACTCTGGTTTTGCATTGATTATTGAGAAATAAACAGCAAGACAGTTAGAAACTGGTATCCTCTCTCTATTATACTGGAAACACTAAATCTTCTTTGTGAAGCCAAGACTTACAAACAACTTGATGTTTGTGAAGCATACAATCGGCTACAGGTCAAAGAAGCTGATAAATCTAAGTTATGTTTTTGAATTTCATATGACTTGTTTCAACCTAAGGTTATGCAATTCGGAACAACAAATGCCCCGGCTGATTCCCAATGACATATCAATAGTACCATACAGGAGGCCTTGGATGATTTTGCATCTGCTTAATTGGACGGTATTCTCATCTATAGGAATTCTGAGTAAGAGCATGTGCACCATGTCAATTGGTTAATGCAATGTGTGTCAGAAGCAGGATTATATTTGAAGCCAGAGAAGTGTGAATTCCAAAAGCAGACTGTTAAGTATCTTAGCTTGATAATATCAACAAAGGGAATTGCTATGGATGATGACAAGGTGGAGACAGTTCACAATTGGAGTCGAGAGAAGAACATGGCAAATGGAAGGTAGCACAATCTATTCAATGTACAACAATTTCTTAGGTTCTGCAATTACTATCGGCAGCCTATTCGCAAGTATGCTGAGACAGCATAACATCTGACAAGACTTTCATGAAGGGACGAACCATTTTGGTGGGAATTGGAACAACAGTTGGCCTCTGGAATTGTGGTAAATGCCTTAACAACACCACCAATTCTCCGACACTTTGATCACAATGGGTAAGTTGTCATAGAGGCAGATGACTCTGACTGTGTCTCAGCTGGGGTATTATCACAGCATGGTGATGAAGGAGTGTTACACCCCATGGAATACTGCTCGAAAACATATACACTGGTGGAAAGTAAATATGATCTATATGAAACAGAACTTATGGCAGTTATTAATGTTCTTGAAGAATGGAGACTGGCGTGTGAAGGGGTGTTACATCCCGTTCATGTATTACCAGATCACAAGAACATTGAATATTTCCAGACAAAAAATCTGTTGAATCAAAGACAAGCATGGTGGACTGAAGTTTTGCTTCATTTTAACTGCCAAATCATCGGTAAATCAAGGAAACTGAATTGAAAACCAGATGCTTTGATAAGGAAGCCAGAAGACCTCCCTGAGGTGTGGGATGAAATAGTACAAAATATGGAACAGGCAGTTCTAAAGCCACAGAACCTACCGGTAAAGTTGTATTCATTGGTGGATAGCCCGCTCGCTCAGGGCTGTACTTCACTTTACGAACTCTCTCTAGCTATGTATATTACTGAACCATTACCACGTACGATACTGGAAGCCATTCGAATGCACAACGGATTTCAGGACATACTCAGGGCGGAGTGCACAGAGCAGGAAGAATGTACACGTTATCTTAGGAAGTTGTATGTTTCGGAAGATTGCCAGATGCAGGTATGATTGATACAGGAACATCATGAACCAGCATAGGCAGGACAGCCAGGACATGTGAAGACTTATGATCTGCTGTACCGACAGAGTTAATTGAAGCAAATGTGCAAGGAGGTTGACCCGTATGTAACGAATTGCCATAGCTACCAGAAGTCCCAGAGCTAACAACATTCGACATGTGGAGTCGTTCAAACATTGGCAGTAATAAAGAAGCTGTGGGAGGATATCTTGATGAATTTTGCGGTGAGATTGCTAGAGTGCAAAGGGTTTGATGCGATCTTGGTTGCAGTGGATAGACTCTCAAAAATGCGACATTTCATTCCATGCCATACCACAATAGATGCTGCTGGGTTGGCCGAGTTATTTTCAAAAGAGGTGGTATGCCTCCATGAATTGCCAGCAAAGATTGTTTCAGATTGGGAATGTCAATGTGCCTCAACTTGTTGGGGACAGTTATGCAATCGCCTAGGGACTGAATGAACAATGTCAACAGCTTTCCATCCATAGACAGATGGCCAGACGGAAAGTAATAATGCTAGTATGGAAAAGTACCTATGAGTATTTGTTAATCATCAGTAGGACGATTGGGTGATGTGGCTCCAGATGGCAGAGTTTGCTCCAAATAATTGAGCATCAGAGACGAACAAATGTTCCCCTTTCTTTGCCATCCAGGGCGTGGATCCGTTGATGACATTTGCGGATTGACCAACAGAAGGATGGAACCCTTGATGTTTAGATGCCAATCAGGTCCGAGCGATGATGCAACAAATCTGTTTATCCCTGTTAGTGGTAATGCGGCATTGTCAAGCAACACATGAAGAGGGAGCCAATCAAGTTTGGATTGCAGCACTGGATATACAGGAGGGGTCTCAAGTGTGGTTAGATGCCTGACATCTTCGAACCATGAGGACCACATGGATGTGAGATTGGAAATAGGTAGGCCACTTTCCCGGTGTTCATCAGATATCATTTTCCGCCTGTGAGTTGGATTGTCCTGGGATCATGCGCACACACTAGGTGCAGGCAGTATCTCTGCTACATCTTCTGGTGGAGGATCAAATGCAGGGACAGTGGGTTTTGCCCCCACCTCCAGCCAAAATTGATGGTGAGGAGAAGTATCCAGTTTCAAATGTCAAGGACAGCCAGAAGTATCCGAATCAGTTATAATACGTTATACTGTGCACAGTGTATGGCTCCTTGACATCGGTACCCTCCAGGTTCGCTGATGGAGCACAAGTGGTTCGAGATAGTCATCATCGATATCTTGAGCAACTGGGACCATTAGAGGATGTGCTGGGAGGATCATAGATTGCAGGTGGGATACTGTCAGTGCTAGGGTTATGAGTGCTGGTATGGGAGTAGGAGTATAGTGCATACAGGAAGGCAGGGAAGAGGGTGGGAAGGAATTAGTGTTGTGGAAAGACAGAGACATTGGAGAACATGGGAATTGCACTGGAGTTTTGTGTGGTGGCGGCAGGATCATTTTTGATGATAAGGAAATGGTCTCAGGTGTTGCAACATTGGACTATACAGTGTCATTGTACATATAAGAGTTGATTTGGTGATGTCTGAAGCCATGGACAACGTTGTGGATAGTACATAGGAGCATGAAGAAGGATATGACGGTGGTAGACGAATTGTATACAAAGAGAGGGTCTTTGTGGTTGGAGGATTTCTATTTACTCTGTCTTTACTTCTTCTCGTGTATAGCAAAGCAAAAGATGACAATGGAACAGCTTCGTCACATCTGTGGAGTTTCTCGATATGTTTTTCAAGTTATTGTGTCAATCCGGAGCTAACATTATTGTGACCAAAATCTCATCCAACCATCCATGCCTGTTACAGTTACAAGCACAATGAATATTCATGGGTATTAAGATTATGACAGAGGAGAGTATAATTGAGTACTTAAATAGATTGGCTGAAGTCACTACAAGTTACACTTCAAATGTACAATGTGATATACTGCTACTCAACATCATCGACTTGTGGCAGGAAGTTTTACAGACAGTTAGCTAGTATATAAAGAGGATGGTATGCCGAACAATAATAGGTTAATTATAAGCTTAATTGGAAAAAAATAGAAATAAGTATATTGTACAAAAACTAATTAGTTCCCAAAAGCTGCTCTGTATAATACCTAACATTATACACACACCTTCGACAACACACCTCACCGCCTGGTTTTGCCAAGACCCCTCTTTTTTTGGGTGGGTTGCAGTTTTACTTTGGCTTCATTTTCGCATACCTGTGTGTGTCCGCTTGTTCACCCCTTGTGTTCAAGTGTACCTCAGACTGCGACAACCACCCAATACCACTCAGTATGGACCTCGAACGGTAGTCCCTCTTCCAGCGCAACTCGCCTCCTTCGATGTTTTACGCAAGACAGCGACATGGTTTTCATGACACGACACGACACAATCAACATAATCAACAAAATTGACAATACAATACAACTAGGGTGTGAAAGCGCAGCAGGTCAATGAAGAGTTTTTCTGAGGAAAGCACGCTCCGACCCACAACACTCGTAGGAGCTATGGTGAAAGACCTGCCTCTCAGGCACACAAGCACCAGTACACGTTCCCATGGACGCATCAACCCACTTAAACAGCGAAAATCGGTAGACACATCAAAGGTGCTGTTCACGCCCCATGGTAGGACGGTTGGGGTATTCCACTGCAATAACATCAATGAGACCCTGCGCTCAGGCGAATGTGGTACTGGATCCGAACAGTTACATTCCTGGGGGAGGACTAGAATATGGTTCCCTGGGGTAATGGGGGTGGAAGAGGGGAGGGGGTGAATTTTCGTTTTTGGGTAGTGGGTGGGGAGCTCCGCCATCCAGCTGGCTCGCCCGGAGGTGGAGGGGAATCGGTCTTTGTCATACTCCAATTAGAGTGAATAAAATATGAATAAACAACAACAACATACCTAACATTATATTGATTTTTGAAATTGCCTGAGAGTAAATCCATTCAAATATCTGATCACAAAACTGATAGAAATGTTTTGTCAGCATACAGCGCAAAGCAAATTATGTACTAGGGGGATGTAAAATTAACTGGAAAAGAAGCAACAAGAGAAAAGATCAGAATGAAGCAGCTATATAAATACAGTTAACAATAGTTTTGAATACAAGTATCAAAATGATGAATTCAATCCTCTTGATGCGTATCAAATTCACCAATCAAAAGCTTATAGAGTTCCTAGCAACCAAGATCCGATTCTTATGCTGAATAAATGAAAGTTGTTTGCACACTAGAGTTCAGCAGCCTACCTTGTTGTGAGGAGACGCATTTGAGACTGGCATATATGTGGAGTTGATATGGCAGATAAATTAAGTCTTAATAAGATATTTACATCAGTTGCAGCTATGAAGTTTATATATTAGTGAAACAAAATATTAACAAGTCATTGCCAATTGCCAGGATATAGGACCATACTGTTTATGATTGGATACTGATACCTCAGAATACAGTTTGAGTTGCAATCGATACAGATCAAAATCAAAATTTTCTGCAGATATGCAATTCAGTACTGTGTAGTCCATTACAAGTAGAGACTAATAACCCTGATGGCTGATAGTTTGGAGTGTAGCCTTGGAACAAATCCTTCAGGTGAAGTTATAAGGAATTCCAGAGATATTGAAGAATATAATCAATAAGATAACTTATGGAATAGGGATTCAATCACCACCTACTGTAAGCTTAGAAAATGTAGATCTCATATTGAAAATTGTGAATTGTAGTGTAATACTGCGAAAAGTAGAATACATTTTAACGGTGTATTACATAATTCATCAATACCCAAAGCAAAACCATCCTCCAATTGTCTACACTATAAAAGTACTTAGAAATTTAGCATTTTTGATCTGGCTGATATATTGATAGCCAAACATACTGTTGGCTGGTAAATTGTGATTGGGGTGGAAATTGGATTCTAAATTCTAAGTACTGCTGTACTAGTGGACTATTTCCCATGTATTTGATATTACCAGTTGATGTAGCTTTCTTCAGATACTTTTGAAGATCCAGAGGATGATAGCATTATCAAAAGTTATTGTTCAAACGTACTTTCATTTGTAGTCAAAAGATTAATCTATGTCATTTCCGTGTAGTATAATGCAGTATGGCAATAAGAAATGCACCACACAATGAATACGGCAGAGGAATCATCGTTCCAGAAGTGGGCGTTATCATTTATATTATGTTAATCTAGTGTTTATTGTTAAATTCCAATTGACAATGCCGATCTTGTGTTTCTTTAAAGGACAGTATTGGAAATGATTACAGTTAAGTTGGGTAATCAAAGACAAACTTCAGCAGGTAGTTCAGAAATGAAGAAGCATTTACAGGATGTAATGTGTAGTTGTCTGTAGATTATACAGATAGCCGGAATCACAGAGAAAATAATAACTAATGCCGTGATGAATGGGGTGAAGACAGATTGTTAAATTTGCCATTATTCTGATAGTTGTAAGACATATTTCTGTCAACACTAGTCAATAAGCCAATACAGTATCTAGAATCAATCCCAGAACTGATTGCCAGCGAAATATCATAAATCACCAGCATGGATGCAATATACCTTCCCCACTCTACCACATCAACAGTTGGCAATGCTTCATTATTCTCTTACTGTACTGGTTGACTATTGTAGGTGGTGGATACTCTTGTATATGGCAGTCCATTTGGATATAACCTACTTGTAATGTAGACAACAACAATGATAATTATAAAACCATGCAACTCAAATTCCACTATTCACCAAATTCAAGTGTATTGATAATAACATGAAAAGTTGATAATACTGGATGGAATCTTACAGCAGTAAAAGAAATGGAAATCACTTAGATATTTTGGGCACCAACTATATAGTACCATATATTTGAATGGACAGTTTGCCTGGGAAACATTAGAGTATATCACATATGGCTTCTTGATATTGATTCTAGTGAATATGACAATCAAATAAGTAATCTCCAACAATCATTTTGAACTGACCAAAGTAGAGTGTAGTATGATCTGCAGAGTCAACAAAACTGTATATCATCTCTAATATACCCCCATCACAAGTTTTATAGAAATGTTTTGTTCGAGCTCAGGAGGCTTACAGAATATATGTAGTGTGTTGACAATAATGAATACTACCGATATTCTTCTGAAATCTAGCCAGTTCAAATCTTGGGATACATCAGTTTTGCCAGCACTTGAAGCATCATCTTACTGATTACAACAGTATAATCTCCTGACACTTGGAAGTAGTAGTATATATCTACTGCAATTAAAATAGACTATATTGCAATGTATTATTAGTGGATTTTGGATGGCATTGTAGCACAATATAGAGTCAGAAGTAGATCTCATCTCTATTCTTTAGTATTTCAGATATACACAATAGATAAAGTGATGTTGTTTAATACTTGAGACAAATGTTTCTGTATATACTTTAATTACCTAAGTGGAGAATAATTTTAAAATAGATTGGCACCTGTATATAATAGTGATATGTGAACTGAGGCTGGGAAATTGTCAGTGTATATAGGTCTCAGCTACAGTATGTCGATTTTGACTGAATACCTAACCACTTACTGCTCGATACATACTCAGTCGTTCTCCTATGCAGCCTTAATGCTATACAATTCTTTCACACTCAAGAGTAGGTAAAGTAGCCTGTACACTACATTTGTTTGTTCAGTTATCAGATATGTTTCACTGACTAGCATTGCGGAGTTTTCTCCCTATTGTGAAAAGGCAACATATCCAAGAGACAAGCAAAGCCTCTGTGGCAATAGTACAGTCAATGATCTCCTATGCCTCCTATGAACAATGCTAGATATCAATTTGTGTTGGTTTGTACAGGTTCGAGCGTGGAAAACCTATGATCTCCTCTCTGCAGTGTAACCCCTAACCACACTCAACAACTCACACAAATTCTGGCGAAACAAAGTAACAATGACATTAATCATGATACCAAGAAAATGTTTGCCAACTTTGATAGTGACCTGAGTGATGGTCTGGGTAACAATTGAACTGAAGATGAGCCTGAGCTTAGAATGGAATCTGAGAGTGCTGCCATGCGAATTATGATGGAAGTACTCTGTAAGATACTCAACAAGGGCATTGAACAGAATACGAAATTATACATGCAGAATGCTGAAATGATGGAAGTGAACCAGGATCAGTGCAGGTAGACTGTGCAACCAAACACATCAAATCACAAATCCTAAATATAGCTGATCCTAATCTGTACCATGGCACAGCAATGGTTGCAGATACCCTGGGCAACATATTATGATCTAACTTGAAGAGGCAATTAGGCTAATTCCTGTATGGAGACCCTGGATTAGTTACATATATAGCAAGAGTACGCAGTACATGGCACAATCATCTGGACCAGGTACAGGAATATACCCAGATGATCAATACAATGGGTGTGGCTTTGAGACCGACGCAGTTACTGAGATACATGTTTCAATAGCATCAAAGCCTCTTGGAAATATATTTACAGTACGTACAGTGATACAGACCTCAATCCTGATGTGACTCCAAAGTGGGTGATTGACTTCCTCCAAGCACTAAATCAAGTGGTGAGAGTCTAAATGAAATGAAACTAAGTAAATTGGAGAGCAGTGCGATGGCTCCGCAAAGAGAATAAAAGTTTTTCATAATTCCCATATGCAAACTATGTCCAGAACCCAAATTAAGCATTATGTGGTTAACCTGGAGGAATGGAGCTTTTGACACAATCAAAGTGCTTTTCAATTGAGCTGCAAATTCAGAGTTCAAGCTGGATAGCAAGATCGCACAGAAGGAACAGTTGCTTGTATAGCTAGAGCTGTCAGAAGAATCATCTCAATACGGTGGCAAGGAACACAATGTTCTACCATTCCAAACCAAGTCAGCCCATATACCAAACCCTGACAATTCAGAGCCAGACAAGAATGATATACACAGTTCTGCACCTTTGGTCTTGCCTGAGCTCTGCAAATGTCAGATGTTGGAAGGAAACTGCATATGCTGTAGATTACCCAAATATAACACATTCTGGTGCCCAAAATTTACATACACCCACCTCTACAATCACCTGGCCCCACCAGGACTTGGCAAATACATTAAATGGGAACTCGCCATTGGCGGTAAGCAACCAAACGACTAACCAACCTATCGAGGCAGCTGGCTCAGTGAGAGTTCAGGGATACATCCGAGCTTGGATTTAATAATTTGGGTATATGCTGGTCAATAGCAACATGTGAGGAAATTCAATGTCATTGGACTTCACCAATGCTGGGGGTAGTCTCCATGGGCCTCAATTAGCTCATCTCAAGTCGATATATATGCAGCATGGCATGATCAGATTCATCCTATATTATCCATCAAGTTCAGGTGAATGATCAATCTAAAGAATTGCAGTAAGTATGAGCACTTATTGAATGCGGCACTTGAAGAATATTCATAGCTCCATAACTTGAGAATGCACTCAAACTAGCCCATGATGCAGAACTCCTCACCACTCATGACCATGATGGTTACATGATCAGATGTGTCAGCAATAGCAAAATAACAGTCATGACAGTACAATATATTGAGCACTTAGCCCTAGTCCATAATCCAGAGGTGCTGGTCATTATGATGTGGGCATATAGGATAATAGTGGGTAAGTCAGTATATAAAACCAGCAAGCTGGAAATCGATTGGGCAAGCAGTTGATTAACTTCTCTATGAACCCCAAGTAGCAAAGCCAAGGCACATGGATTAACCATGACAATGCACTGCAATAAAGGTCACGATAATCAAAGCACTAACTTTCGGCCACCAGATATCGGGAAGAGTACAGCAGCAATCGACTTGATATCGGAGATCCATGTGTATCCAGATGGGAATCCACGAGAGAGTAGTGAGCACAGTCCTGTTCTCGAAAGTGAAATACTTATAGTAACTATATTTGATAACAACATTGCAATGAACAAGACCCTCCAGATGTTGGCCCTATGAATTGTGAAATCCAGCCAACTGTTAGAAATGACTATGGAGGTCACCACTTTGGAAGGTGATGGTGAGAATGAGTCTATCAACCCAAGTGGTGGATGAGTACAGAGGGAGCAGCAGCAGAAGGTGTGGCAATTTCCTCTGATACATAAATAACTGCTACTTGGTCATGGTGCCACAATGGAAAGTTGATGGTCATGAACGTTTTGGGCAGTTTGTAGGTAAACCTCTTGATCAGAAAATCCTGGGTTTCCTTGCAATGTCATTGTTCAAATATCTAAGTCCGAGATGTAGCCTGGTGCTCTTGTGCCAAAATAGAGACTGTGGTTACTGATGACAGAAATTATATCACTGAGAATTCTGGGGACTATGTGCATGCAGCAAGCTGAGATATGGCTGAGACTCTTGCACTCCACTGGCCAATTGACCACGCAATCAATCTAGAACCAGGCATAATCTTACCATATTGCCAAATCTTCAATCTTTCCGACATCAAGTTGACAACTCTGAACACCAATATTGAAACAAACCTAGCGAATGGATTTATGCCACAATCATCATCACCAGAGACAGCTCTGACCTTGCTTGGATACAAGCAGGACAGTTGACTACAGTTGGGTGTAAACTACTGCGATCTGAATGAAGCCATGTGGAAGATCCCATATCCTCACCCACTGATCTCACAGATGCTCAACAGGTTGCATGGCAGTTGCACTATCAGGTGATTGCACTTTGGTAATATCATTTACCTCCGCTGGAGGAAAGAAGGAAACAAGTACAAACTCCCGCATGCCACATCATATTGGCAGTTCAATTACTAATCCATGTTATTTGGGTCATTGGACACACTCTGTACCCTCCAATATCAGCAAAATGTAACATTGTCTCTGGGAGGCTCAGGGAGTATATAGGAGTTGTTGGACAAGAATCCCAGGGTGGTCAAATCTCAGAGTTACCTGGATCAATGCAGTGCCAACCTTCACATACACCTGAGTGCAAACGCAACAAATCTGCGAAAACAGACGAAGTCTGGTAACAACCTGCGGAAAACATGCGCATGCCGGCGAGACCCTTGGGTGCACCACACAAAGCTGGTGACCAGCCTGGGAGCACCTTGAATCACTGTAGTGCTGTCTAGAAAACACAACTTCAACCTTGGGTCTGCTGCAGGTGTGCCTGGAAACTGTTGTTACTACTTATCATTCAACGATTTGTAAAACTCATATATTCGGTTTTCAATGTCATCGATGTCTGTATGTCTGTATGTATGTATCGATATCGTTATAAATCAACACATGGTATATCTGGATTGGTTGCAGGCTGGGATTCAGAGATACTCCAGGTGCAACTGAAGATGACGATTAAGTAACCTCTGAGATACACTTGAGGCAACAATCGAGTGAACTGAGTGATGCATTGGAAGGCCATCATCAAGTTAGTTGAGAAATCCACATTGAGGCCTCGATCGAGTGAGAGTGAAGGAGCTCTTCATCACAGTCGATAGGAGGCATGCAGTGGTGTGTAGTTTTGATTCATCAGTTTGTAATATTGCAACCGTGGGATTGTGAGAAGGTGACTTTACCTATGAGTCCTGGTGGTCAGCGTGCTGGTGGCGGTCGATCTGGACGGAGGCGCAGGGGAAACTGGAACCACAATCTGGGGTCACCTCGTAATGATGAGAGTGAACCGAGGACAGTTCAGCTTGGGTGCATGTAGTACTCAGTGTATGCTGTACTTGGTGTATGATGTACTTAGTGTATGCTGTACTCTGTGGATGCTGCACTGGGTGCTAGGAAATGATCATGGCATGGAGAGATCTTGAGGGATAACTAAACTTTGTGCTCTGTACTGATGTTAGAGTTGTAGACAAGCAATAGAAATGGGTGATGAATATGGCAACAATATGGATCATACGGGAGGAAATTTGGAATAAGGGGTATAAGTCACCAGATAGCGTTGAGAATGGATCATATCAGTTATCATAGCTACGAGATTGTGAGTCATCGGTGTGTTATTGGATATCGTAAATTGACCCATTCATGAAATTATCTGTTCAAATACTGATTGCTAGAAGCTTGTATATACTAAAGTACAGGTACATTCATGGACTTATATACGCGGTAGTCGGAGTATGTCTTTGTATGTCTTGTACGCATGCATCCACCCTCAGCTGGCATCTCCAGCTGAGTGGCATCTCCAGCTGAGTATGGAATGACCATCATCTTAGAGAGATTGTGCATCAGCCCAACTGAAGCCATACGACAGGAGATAAACCATATATGCAACACTCCCCCCTCTTGCTACGCTCCGTGGAGCAAGAAAACAAACAAACAAAGGAGCAAACAACTGTAATTTCCATAGTAGCCTCCTTTAAACCCTGCGTGGCAAGTGAGCAGGGAAAGAGTACTACCATAGCCTGAGGATGGCCATCCATAGAGAGACAAGGAAATCCGCGTGCCCAAAAGAAAAGTGAAACAACCTTAAATCCAACCTTAAATGGACCTCTATTACCATAAACCCATTGCTTTCATGAACTTTGTATGCTTATCTTTAGGAAGTGCTTTCGTGAGTATATCTGCCACACTTACGTGTGTGTTTACGTAGGAGTAGTTGACTACTCGTCGTCTATGCAGATCTCGACTGTTGTGATAGCAAACGTTGGTGTGTTTAGTTTGAGCTTTGATGATTCCCGTGGTGATGAGGGTGAGAGCACCCTGATCGTCGCAGTTGATTGGCAGCGGTGATGAATCTTTCTGAGAACCGTGAATATCCTTTTGCAATTGTACTAACCATTTCGCTTCCCTAGAGGCCTCCGAGCAGGCGATGAATTCGGCCTCGAGAGTTGACATGGCGATGAGACCTTGCTTTCGAGACTGCCACGAGATAGCTCCATTGCTGGCGAGAAACACATGGCCTCCCTGAGACTTGCGGTCTGCGATGTCATTGGCCCAATCGGAATCCGAGTATCCTACAAAATGATTGTCGATGAGGATGCCAATGCCGACGCCCATGCCGATGCCGATGCCGATGCCGATGCCGATGCCGATGCCGATGCCGATGCCGTTGAAGTGTAGTTGGAAATCGGCTGTAGATTTGAGATACTGAAGGAATCTCTTGGCAGCGGTCATATGGCTGGTGAATGGCCGCGAGTTGTAACGAGAAAGAGCAGCAACCGCCTACGAGATATCTGGCCGAGTTACAAGTGCTGAATACATTAGTGATCCCATGACTGCTTGATAGTCTGTGATATCTTCCAATTCCTTCTCCCCCCGATTCTCGGCCAAGTCCAATTTTATATTGGGATCCATGGGCGTCGAGACGCTGTGACTATGCTCCATGCCAAATCGTTTGAGGATTGTGGTGATATAGGCTTTCTGACCAAGTCTGATTCCAGTATCATTTTCATGGCGGTAGATCTCGATGCCCAGGAATTCACGTGCCAGGCCGAGGTTCGTAATCTTATATTTCTCTGAGAGTTTCGCCTTGACCTCGATCGCAGCCTTGGTGGCAGCCTGCGGATATGACATGGAGATATCGTCGACATACAGAAGTATCAGAATACCATCGCTGCGGAGATGGAGATTGGGAACGGCTGAGGACTGTGTGAACCCAAGAGAGAGTGGAAAAGTATTGATATCGTCGTGCCATAACCGTGGAGCTTGTTTAAGACCATAGAGTGCTTTTCTGAGTCTGACGATGATTTTGGGGGTGTTGAGACCTTCTGGCCATCCTTCTGGTAGAGTCATATAGATATCGTCATCGTCGATTTCGGGAGTTATGAAGGTGGTAACTACATCCAACTGGTCCATATTCCATTCATATCTCCGGATGGGAGAGATGAGATACCGAAACGTAGTTAGCCTCCCAACAGGGGCATAAGTCGCTCCAAAATCCGTCTGCTCGTAGCCTTTTATGACTAGCCGTGCTTTGTACTGTGTGGACCCGTCCGGGTTGTGTTTAGTCTCATAAACCGACTTGGAGCCAATTGGCTTAACTCGCAGTTGCCATGCTTTCTCGGAGTTGAGAGCGGAGAAGGTGTTCTTGAGCAGGATCGATGTGCTTTCTTCCTCCATGGCTCTTTTCTAGTGATCTCGTTGAGGGATTTCTATAGCTTCCGCGTTAGTGAATGGATCTGTTGCGGATGCCGTTAATGCTTCTGCGAAGACTTTACCTTGACTTCTTGTGACACGACTCCCTATCGGTGGAGCTGGAGCTGGAACTGGAGCTGGATCTGGAGCTGCTCGCGGTACTTGGCTTGATTTCTTGATTGCTGCTGCCGAGCGCCGGGCAGTCTGATCCTCTCTGCTGTGGTGCCAGCTGTGGGGGATGTTTTCTGCATTTGCTGCCGAACGCTGGGCAGTCTGATCCTCTCGGCGGAGGCGCCGGCTGTGGGCGTTTTCTGCTTCCTCGTCAGGAGCATCATGCATGTGAGATTTGGATCTCTTACCTATCTGTGTAGGTTGACTATCTCGGAGAGGCTCATCTCCGGTATCTGTCTCTTTGACATATTGCTCATCTTCTGGAAATCCAAACATGTCGATCTCATTGCTTCCATGCTGACACGACATGTGTGCATTCCTCTCTTCGTCGAAGACGACTTCTGCTTGGGTTTTTACCCTCTGGAATTCGGGATCCCATATCCTCCACAATGACTTTGACTCGTGTGTGTAACCTACCTTCATGCAGGGCTTTGATCTCGGGCAGAACTTGCCTTGGCGGCGTTGAACTTCGGGAATGAGTCTACTGACATAGCATCCGAATCGATGTAGGTTGTGGAGAGGGGCTTGATACGATATTTCGTTGCCGTCGGCATCGTGCGTAGGTTTTCCAAATCCATGAAGCATTTCATATGGCGTTTTGTACGGCGCTTGATAGCCATCGCGGTCATTTATTCTTTTCAGGCCTTCATTCGGTGATCTCTGATGGAGATAGACTGCAGTATTAACTGCTTCTCCCCAGGACTGAACTGGAGCCTGGGAGTCAATTATCATCGCCCGGGCCTTTCCAGTGATTGTACGGATCATGCGTTCGGCAACCCCATTCTTATGGTGAGCGTACAGACGACATGGCTCATATGTTGTACAGCGGGCCGCGAGGACATATCGGAAGGTTTTATTGTCGTATTCTCCCCGTCCATTATCCCACCGGAATCGCTTGATCTCATATCCCATTGAGTCTACTCGGGCCTGAAATGACTGGTAGGCGGAGGTGCAGGTCTTGGCTTTCTTATTTGGGAGCAGCCATACGGATGTGTACCTCATGTAGTCATTGATGAATAGTATATAGTATAGATTGTCTCCCAAGGTCGGTGTAGAAAAGGGACCGCACACATCCGAGTGTACAAGTTCAAAAGGCTTCGTAGTGCGCTTGACTGGCACTTTGGTGAACTCTTGTTTGTGCTTGGCCTGGATGCAGACTGTCCACATTGAGTCATCGTTTGTATATCCCTTGACTAGAGACTTTATGGCAGTAGGATTCATATGAGCTAGTCGTCGGTGCCAAATTCTTGACTCTGAGATTGTGAGAGACTTTCGAGTGGACTTAGTTT
>Ga0307515_10002378_pt1 | contig 41052 bp, 45 predicted proteins | sample 17_EM_MG_FD_194513 | JGI IMG/M metagenome (GOLD analysis project Ga0307515, IMG submission 194513) | Populus trichocarpa ectomycorrhiza microbial communities from riparian zone in the Pacific Northwest, United States - 17_EM | ecosystem: Host-associated > Plants > Roots > Unclassified | place... | reverse complement strand
TTGTTCTCTTGTATAAGCAAGCAGTAGTACGACTTTGAAAGATATTCTGATTTTTGTTCTCTCGATACGTACTTCGAGTTCAGTTTTGCAACATCCATATCACCTGCGCCCGACCCCGCCCGTTACAATGCTTCCAGTCGTTGGGGGTCTAGCAGGCCGTGTGCAATATCCTGTCGACACGATGTACCTGATTGTACGAGTTTGAGACTCACTCACCTGCATAGCCAATACAGTCTCCTTGAGCGTTTAAGTGTGGAATCCCTTCCAATTGTCAACCATGGAGTGAATAGTGAGGCTTCCATCAAGATGTTTGTTCATTTTGACCTGCAGACATGGTGCTTCCTCTGTGTTGTGATGTCTTGCCTTCGGGGGCATAGCTATCGTTGCACAGTGTTCAAGAAGGAACATGCCAGAATGATGTATGTTGTCTTGGCATTCGACATGTGTTGCTGGGCAGAATGGAAGTGTAGTCCAAAGAGAATGCGTGGAGTTGACTGTGTTGATAGAGATGAGGATCAATCTGGGCTGCTGAGCCTTAGAGCACACAATTCTGGAAGCCATCATGCCAAGAGCTTTGGACGTTAAGTTTCTACATGATTCCATAGTAGTTAGCTTGGAATGCTATTCACTCATTTGGATAAGTGAACCGCATGTTCGGAGCTTTAACGGTTCCAGCCATTCTCTGGGTTCGAGCGTGTTTCTTTACAAAGTGACGCTCTTGCCAAGACTGGGGCTGGGAACGACCGTAAATACTTACTAGGTAACAATACCGAATCTCTCGGCTCCTATCGGGTACATAATCATCCCCTTTGTCGTCCTCCATCAGGGAAATATTACACAGTTTGGGCGCCATCGCTAACCTCCCGGATCATATTGAAGCTACCTAAGTCAGCAATGTGCTCCATGCTACTCCATTACCCTTTAGGATGGCAAAGATTTGGAGCTACCAGAATTGTGCCCAGGTCTCGGAAACCGTACAGGCGCACTAAACCCTCCCGCGAGGTTCTCCCCAGCAGTTACTATGCACATTGCGTTCATCTTGATTTTTATACTGAATTTTTCTCGCTTGAGATTGGTGTTTCACAATCACAAAACGGTTTGCTAAATCATATTATGGCATATATTCCCTGGCTAAGTCTGTCTATAGATGTACGTACAGTTGATCTGGCTGGAGACACTGTACTCGAACGCACTTGGAGCTACATCTAGAGATGGCTATCAAGTGATAATGGAGTTGGAGCAGTTAGAGATGCATTTGGAGGCAGAGATAGAACAAACTTGGAGGTGTACATAGAGACGGTGTTGACTGCACTTGAACATTGAAATCGGGCAAACTTGCAGCCCGGGATAGTGCGAACATGGAGGTGTACTGGGAGATGGCGATACCTGCACTAGGAGAGGATGATCGAGTGAACATCGGGATGCACTGGGACGCAATGATCGTGCGACATGAAAGATGCACTCCGAGGTCGTGATCACGTGAAATTTGGAGGAGGTTAGGGGGCAGTCAATCAAGAGAGAGGGATGCGACAGGAGCTGGGATTCTATTCATGGGTTATCTCGCAATCGATAGAAATGACAAGTGTAGACATTTACCTCTGTCCACCTGCTGAGCTGACTCGAGGCGAGTCCGCCGGGACTGAGAGTCCGTAATTGAGAAAACCTTGAATGATAGCTTCTTGGACATGGTCGAACGGTGTACGCGGTGTTAACTCACTATCATGCCATGTGCAGCTGGAGACGGATGACATAACTTCGTGTACCCTGGTAATGATGGAGTTGTGAACGAGAAAGTCAGGGACAAGCTATGAAGATGAGACAACATCAGCAATGACACTATTTTCCGTCAGAAACACCCGGGTGTTCTGGACGGCTGTGACGGAATCTCGTACCCTCTGACGGAGAATTACACGCTAACTCTTGCATACGTACCTCCTTTACTTTATGGTGACGTTTATGCACCAACAGAAGGACACGTGTGTTACAACGTACCTCTTTTACTTTGTGGTGAATGTTTATGCTCCATCAGAAGGGCACGTGTGTTACACTGTTCCCATGGGCTGCAGTTATGCTCAAGCCGTTTACACAATGCCTGGCGATATTAAATCATAGCTACTACTTATGGTTCAACAATTTTCAAAATTTATCCATTCAGTTGGTATTCTCAACATTGTGTCTATATGGCTACCTATCTACAGACGGTATATCTGGACTGGCCGCAGGGGTAGATTGTCAGGAATTCGAGGTGCGCCTGAATATGGCGATCGAGTGAACTCAGAGATACAATCCTAGGCTGTGACCGAGCGAGTGTGGAGATGCACTTTGAGGCCGAGATGGAGTGAACTCAGAGATGCGATGGGAGGCCGTGATCGAGCGAGTTTGGAGATGCACTTGGAGACCGAGATTGAGTGAACTCACAGATGCACTTGGAGGCCGTGATCGAGCGAGTTTGGAGAAGCAATTGGAGACCGAGATTGAGTGAACTCAGAGATGCACTGGGAGGCCATGATTGAGTAAGTTTGGAGATGCACTTGGAGGCCGAGGTCGAGTGAACTCAGAGATGCAATTTGAAGCCGTGATTGAGCGAGTTTGGAGATGCAATTGGAGACCGAGATTGAGTGAACTCAGAGATACCTCCAAGCCAGTGATCGAGCGAGTTTGGAGATGCAGTTGTAGCAGGCTGTGATCGAGCGTGATTGGAGGAGTACTTGGAGGTGGTTGATCTGGAGGCGGTCGATGGGAGGCACGCCAGGTGGTGAGACTGTATTCATCGTTTAGTTAACTTGAAACCGTGGGAATGTGACGAGGTGACTTTTCCATTGAAGCTCTTATCGACAACCGGCTGGTGGCGGTCGATCGGTAGGGATGTACGCCGGAAGCTGAATCTACATTCAGGGGTTGACTCGACATCGAGAGAATAATGGGACGACTGACCATCTGAGGTGTATGCTGTACTCAGTGCATGCGGCACTCGGTGTATGCTGCACTCGGTGTATGCTGCACTCAGTGTTAACTCATGATCATGGCATGGAGAGATAGAGAGGGATGACTTAACTTTGTGTTGTTGCGATGATGGTAGAGTTGTGGACGAGAAAGAGAGAGATGGGGGAAGAAGATGAGAATGATATGAAGGATATGAGCGGCTTTGAGATGTCAGGGGCATGACTTGCCTGCTTGGGTTTGGAAGACCTCGTATTGGTGATATTACACTCCGGATCGGGACGCGTACCTGCCGTATCGGGGATGGTCTAATGACTCGCACACGACATTTTCTAAGTCCCAGTTTCTCATGAAGTTTCCCCCCATCTCCTCTGATCTCTCTCTTTCTTGTGCTCAACTCTACCATCACCTAAGAACACGAAGTTAATTCATCCCTCTCTATCACTCCATGCCATAATCATGAGTTAACACCGAGTACGGCATACACCAAGTACAGCATCATCCCAAGATCGACAGTCTCCCGCTCTGAGCCAGTTTCTGATCCAATTACAAGTTAACCAATGAATAGAGTCTCAACTGCCGTCGCGCCTCCCTCCAAATCAACCACCTACAAGTACTCCTCCAATGTCGCTCTATCATAGCATGTAAGTGCATCTCCTAACTCGCTTGGTCACAGCCTCCTAATGCATCTCTGAGTTCACTCCATCTCAACCTCCAAGCGCATGTCCAAACTCGATTGATCACGGCCTCCCAGTGCATCTTCAAACTCGATCAATCACCGCGTGCGAGTATATCGTTAAGGAGTGATAGTGGGTGTACGGTCATACAGGGGTAACGGAGGTGGAATCACCAACGCGGAGTATTCATTTGGGAGACCCCGGGGTAGATAGACAGCATCTCATTTTCATCTCGTCTTGTCATACAACGACAATACACACTCTATCTTTCCCGACTTTTGGTCTCACTCGCTCTTTCCGTCGATCCCCGCAATTGCGTGGATCCTCACAGCCAGGTAGTATCATATCTTCTCACCTTCTTCCTACCCTCCTCGAGCTTAATGTAGAAGGAACGCCAGGTGAGATTTTCGCAGCGTCACCCATTGAATTGCAATCCCGATGCAAGCGTGTACCCACAGAACCCATTCCGCGGTAGGGTCACAGTTGGTCCCTACGTCAGAGCGTCTGACTAAATTAGGAGACCGCCAGAGCGAGAAGAAAGGGTGAAACGGCGACCGGACGGCGATATGCAACGCGACGGGTGGTATTGACACCGGGCGCTGAGTAATCTGGCGCCAGGGTGTCTCTGACGGCTGTGACAGAGCGCGTCCACTATGACGGAGCCATTCCGCCCGGACAGAGATGTTTTTTGGTGATGAACACAGGGCGAATCATCTACTTAGAGGATTTCGTGTGCCACAGTAAACGTACCATCCCTGATCCATCTGGTACCATCTCTGATCCGGCGGGTACCGTCCCAATACGAGCGGTACTTAATACAAACGTGTAGGTAATGCGCATCATGTCCCTCATATCCTCCAATGTCATCTGGATGAGCATCCTGTATCTCTCTGTGTTTTGTTCACAACTTCACCATCACCTCAGAACACCAAATCAAGTCATTCCTCTCTACTTCCACATGCTATTACAGTCAGTTAACACAGAGTACACAGTTCGACCATCTCTGAGAACCTCCAGAACACCATCCCATGTCTCCTTGCATTCCCAACATGAGTGAACCCCTGAATGCAGCCAATGTGCCTGGCGCGTCACGCTACCTATCGACAGTCTCCAGTCAGCGCTCCTGGAGAACAAAGGAAGACTGTGGTGTAATCATATTCCTACGATTGCGAGTTAGCCTATGAATTAAGTCTTAGCTCCTGTTGCACCATCCTCCTGAGTGAACACCCCCAATGCACCTCCAAGGAGGGTACAACATACGCGACAAAACTCTTAGGAAAATGAAATCAGCACAATAAGTCAACCACAACAGGAGCAATCAAAAAACAGACAGCGGTAATTGACTCCTAACGCCGAATTGACTCCAGAACAAGGTTCGCAGAACAATCTGGACGGCCGGAGGAGAGCTGGCGACAGCACCCACACAGTGCAGTGGGCTCGCAGAAAGGCTTCGCCAAATACATGATTGACACGATCGGTCGGACAGCGAGCGAACCAAGATGAGGACACTGAGGCTGGCCTCACAGAAGTGTGGGCCGAATTCAGATTGAGCAAGAGGAGGGACACGCAAGCAAGAGCTGCGGGAGAGGGGAGGAGGGACGTGTCCATGGATATCGCAATGGATATAGTGACAGGGGCGACATCCATCGCGATGGAGAATGCAGCCTTAACCATTGTTGGGCCAATGTAGAGAAACCAGAACAGAGAACGGACAAGGAGGGGCGAGGCCCCGCAGGCTCTCAGCAACTGGAGAAGCTGCATGGAGAGGACGATACGACAGCCAGCACAAGACCTAACGTAGGTGCGCCAAACAGTTGGACATCTCACAAACCTGTTGCAAACCTGGGCAGCCTGCGAGGGGGCACTGTGGCAGGGCATGATGAGGTGGATCCAGAAGAGAGAGCAGTAGTGGGATGCCCGCCATGAGGATGACAAGCTGTGAGGGGCAGGCATCACAAGTATGATTGCAGAGAGCATGAATGGGGTCCCATATGGCTTGGAGGGGATAGAGAGAGAAAGACCAATGACTGCAAGAACCGACAGTGGGGAGCTAGAGGCCTCGCAACATGCAGAAACAAAGCGAGAATTGGAACCAGCGAAGTGCCAGCAGCTGCTGCAGCAACTGATGCCCAAACTGCAGCTTACATTGCAGCCTAAACCGCAGCTCGCCCACAAGCCAAGGTCAGCGCCCACAGCTGCTAGAGAGTGGGAAACTGTGCAACACCGAGCCAGGAGTCAGAGGGCACCCAGTGGCCCAGGCCGGGGCTGGATCGGGCATGGCCAAGAGACGCTAGATATTGTGAAGAAACGAGAGTGTACCCCTCTCCAATGGGATGGACAAGGAAATTGCGTCAGCAATCAACAAAGCGCTCTTCCACCGAGAGGTACTGGCCCACATTAGGATCATGAATCCCAAAACGAATGCCAAGGGTGCGATTACTGCAATCATGCACCCGAATGCGACAGCAGCGATGGCTCAGCAGCAGCGCGACATCATCATCACTGCTGCGAGGATGGTCTACAAAGGAGTTGTGGATGTCGACGAGAATGATTCCTGGGAAAGCTGAACGATCCACACAGTCCCTTTCATACCTTACATGGGGAAAGTCATGGATGACCTGCATAGGAAGTAGATCAGAGCGAATGCCACATCATTCAGAGTATTCCTCATAAACTGGAGAAGGGTGGCACAGAGCTTAGTCAACGAAGTTATCAAGGTGTCAAGGGTGTGGTACCTAGACAAAACATATACGAACGAAGGACTTGCCAGCAGGTGTGATCTCTGCTGTGGGGGTGCCACATCAACCACAAGAGCGGCAAAAAGCCCAAATGTGGCTACCGCTCAGGCCATCACCGGATGAGCAACTGCAAATGGAATATGGTTGGATGCAATGTAGAGCAGAGATCACTCCGTGGCCACACGCTGGAGAAGTTCCCAAAATGCAAGGTAAATCAGATTGCATTCAGCACCAGGTGCATTACAAAGACCGAAGCCACAAAAGCGGCGCAGCAGAGCAGAAGATTGGGGCTAGCAGGACAAGCGTCCCCAAGTGCTGCTGGGGACATGGCAACGGCACAAGGCTTGAACAGAGTGGCGCTTGGCGGTACGCCGCTGGTGGAGGCGCAAGGTGGGAGTGATGATGATGACGAGGAGTTCGCGGATGTGGACGAAGAAGACTTGGCAGCGGGGGGGGGGCAAGACATGTCACGAGGGCAGAAACTGGGTCGGCAACCTGGACTGTGCCTGACATCCACACTGAGACTGCAATGGGAGGCCTGGCCAACAATGGTTAGAGTGATCCGTTACAATTGTGCAAGGTCATACAATTGGGCCATTGGGACACCGGAGATGGGAGTCGAACGCAGTGCAGCCCTAGTGAGCGTCCAAGAGCCACTGAGAGACAGGTGAGATAATGGGATTAGCTATTCGGAATACGAAATCTGAAAAGGGAACCGACATTGGCCTGTGATACGGAAGTGGAGTGGCCTCGTAGTTGAAGAGCAGAACAACTGCCGCAGAGGTGACAGCGATGATGTTATCGCTACTGATGTCAAGAGCCGAGGTGTAATGAACCGAAAGGATTAACAGCGTTTACAATCAACAAGATGTGCAGTCGGGAGCGAGCATCAGCAACTAACCTAGTTTCGGTCAGGAATACTCGGGTGTTTGGTATGGCCCAGATGGCTCTGACGGAACCTCGTGCCTTCTGACAGAGACTCCGACGTGATCCATCGCCCAAGCGACGGGTCGAGTTGCGTACCTCCCTGGTGGGGGCTAATATCCCCTGCCTCTTACTCTCGTCGCATTGTATATTACGCTCGTCGCATTTCATATTACACTCGTCGCATTTTATATTTCGCTCGCCGCCCAGGCGTAAGGCTTCCATATCTTCCCGTCCGGAATGTGGTGACATATACACACCATCAGAATGCCACCTATGTTACACTCTTCGTAGCATTTACGCTGTAGCTGTTTACCCAACACCTAACGCTGTTTATGCCTTTCACCGGCCATGTGCCACATTTTCACTTGGAGATCTTCTCACTGATTACAATACAGTTTTCTCCTCGCATAAATCACTTGCCGTTGCATTTGCTTCGCCATTATTGTATTTTACAGGTCTGGAATATACTGTCCAATCTTCACACTCTCTAGAACTATACAAACAGTCCTCCGAAGTCTGCGTTAATCATTGATTGGCTTGCAATAGTGTTAGCAACGGTTCCGGGTTACCCGGCTGCAGTCCAGGTTTGGAACCGGACCAGATTGTCCAGTGCGGATTGGTACCCGGAAAACAGGGGTACCCACCGGTGTCGGGGATGGGTTAGAACCCGACCGCGATTCAATTTTACGGTTCCTACAACTTTGGCTCCAATTAACTATTTGAGTTCTGATCGTATTATGACATCATGAGTACGTAAATTGTGCAGCATTAGTCGCCCTTTCACCTCCAGCTTTCAGATTTGCGATCTGACCGATATTCGTTGAATGGCTGTGAAATACAGGCTGAATATAAGCGAAATTGGAGGGTTTTTGATCGCGACTCAACGAATACTTGTCGGATCGCAAATCTGAAAGCGGGAGGTGAAAGAGCAACCGAAACTGCACAATCTACGTATGGATCATGTTGTGATACCATCAGAACTCAAATACTTAATTGGTGCAAGAAATGTTGACTTTTGAGGAGCGGCTTTTGTGTGGAAAACCGTTACAACGGTTCGGATCCAGGTTGGAACCGGACCCGGCACCGCCCCGGGAATTTGTACCCGTTGCCAACACTAGCTTGCGATGTTTCTTCCTCCTGATCCGCATTGTCGCCATCGTTGCCCTCATCCCCGGCGATATCACTGGTTCCCAGGTCAAACCTCTCGAGTTCAGTTGCGGCCCGTCGTCGCTGGCTGGCAGTGGGGATGGCGTTGCGCTCGTCGATTTCCTCACGATCATCATGGTAATCCTCGCAGCCCCCTGGCATTCTGAAATGTAGTTCGTGTTCCTTACAATTGATGTCTGCCGGGTGATTTGGGTCAGTGCTTCCGATCCCAGGCTCCTCAATCGCCACCTCGGAGGTCAAATAGTCAAGAAGAGTAAAATTGTCAACACGTGCTGCCTCGGTGATGATGACCTCAGCAGTCGTTGGGTTCTCCGCCTGTTGTATCTCACCCTTGACTGTCGAAAGAGTGTTTATATACACCCTCTGTTAGTAGCTCTCCGGTAGTGTGTTCCAGGTATTCATCACGAATGGGTACGTTTCTACAACGCCAGGCGACGTGATCAACTTGCGACAAGTTGGTGCGCAGCAGAATGCAATCTTGCCACCGTCATTCTTGTAGTTGAAGTAGTTCGAGCGATCAGGTCTGCCCGCAATCAGCTTTGACTTGGAAACTTTCGGATGAATACCTTTGTTCTTTTGCCACTCCAGGAGAGCATGGCGCAATGGGGTCCAGGTAAACATGATCAGTGGCGAGGGTATATGACCGTCGTTGTCGTCAATTATGGATTGATAAAATTCAACAGCATACTTACCGTGGTTGTTCTCCACATGATGAGATTCGTGTTAGATACACCCGGGCTTCCTTCCGCCAGGAAGTAAAGTGGATGCTGGACATCGTTTGCAGCTTTCGACACTCCCTGCGTTGGATTTGGACCGCGTACACCACCTTCCCCACACGCTGCCACAGGAAAAAGGTACTTATTGTCTGCCAGAAGGGAATGAATGAATTCCAAACTCTCTCCATTGGATTCAAAGGGGTGGAGATCATAAATCTCCACTATATGGTCTTTTGCTGTGTGAATGAACTGGGATTTAATTCCGTCAACTGGTTCTCGAACCTGGTACCGGAATTAGCGTGTAATATCCAACTTTGGGCGTCGCTTCAGCATACCTCTTTCAAGATCTCCTTTGTGCAAGCCGCAAATGCTATGGACCAAATGTCGATTTGCTGCATGGCGGTGTTCCAGTACGTCTCAATGATCTGCCAGTGTGGGGCTTCAGCTAATGCTTTCACAGCGCGTCGCGTTCATTGCATAACTTACCATCTCCAAGTCGCTTGCACTCATAAATAGCCATCTGTTCCACATATAGAGCTCCATGAGTCTGCCCGTTGGAAATACAACAAGCGTCATGTCTCAGTGACCAAAGCGATGGTCGCTGCAACTGCCGGAGACCACTGATTAAGGTGTCGACACAGCCTGTGGTTGCAATTGCCACTGCCTCTGTCTCTGATTCCATTTCTGTAACTCGTGTTGTCAGTGGATTTGTAATGGTCGCGCGAGCTTCGGCATTATGGATAGGGGTTGGCAGGTGTTCGAGACCGCGGAGAGGAGTGGGAGTGGTAGCAATGCTGGATGCGAGGCTGGATACAACGCGACCCTTTGAGTCTGTCTGTGACGTTCCTCCGGGTGCTGGTGTACTACGAGTACTTGTATCCGGCATGGCAGTTGGTGTAACGATTGACTGTTGCTGCGTAGTGGACTGGGTTACAGTCACACGATGAGTGATATCTGCCACGCCAGATTTGTTCAGCGAAGATGACGGGGTGGAGTACTGACCAGAGATTGTAGAGACTACCGAACTCTCTCCTTGCGAGGAATCCCTCTCGCCAACCGGTGCGGAAACGCATTTCTCAGGAGGGTGAGGATGAGAATTCCCTTAAGGCCTACGCGTTTGTTCTTTCTGAACACTTCATACCACCGGAGTCGTGCCAGGGTGAGGGCTTTGGGAAGGCATAGACCGATCTAGATGTTCGACGTTGAGAATGTAGGAATAATTCCCTCTGCATGCGTATTCAATGGCAGGCAAGGTAGACTTCTTCTTGAGCGACCCAGAGGGGATTCGAAAGAACAGGGAGGTGCAGTGAATACCGCGCTAAACTCTAAATCACTATCGCCCGTGTCTATACTCGGGGACGAGATCTCTTGAAAACTTTTCCATTATGGGTTCGCTGCTATCAGATTAAACTCAGATTGAACTCAGCATTGATAGTGACTGTTACAGCGAGGTCTGAAGGTCCATTTGCACCGCTTGAAGGGTCTTTATGCGTTCTTGGCACGATTGTCATCGTATTGCACTCATTCTTGGCACAACACTTCGAACTATCGATTGTCTATATCTTCGGCTTCCCGAAGGAAATCCTCCTTTCGCAGAGCTAAAAACATCGCAAAGCGAACAATGACGTATTTTCTATCCTATGACATCAGTTGCGTGTGCTTTTTCCACTGCTAGGAATTGATACTCGTGTTGGATGCTTGCACAGATCGGACACCTTGGGAACGACTCAGTGTGCTCCAAGATGCTCGAGGTCTGAGCGGAAAAGATGATATACGATGCCAAAGCAATGCCCGGCGTCATAAACTGCCCTCTCCGCGAGTACTAAATCTCGTCTCGAGGCTTGTCGTTGATGTGCTGGCGTGAGGTTCTGCATGACGAAGGCTGGGCCGTTTTCTGTTTGTTAACACACACAACTCACAAGTTGAACCAAGAAATCGCCCGAACTCGAGTACATATATCCCTTCTTCCCACCTCCACCTCCTTTCTCTTTTCCTCCTGTTTAATACAAACCAACACCATCCTGATCTCGACATCAGCTGACTTGCAGAAAACAATGCATCTCGTTCCAAAACACACCCGATAACCAACGCATCTTTGTACTTTCCCTCCATCACCATCAGGGCTTCCTGCCAATACATACAACTGTATCATAATGCTAACGTTTCGGATGTAGAGTCATTTTCAACTCCCAGCGATGGCACCAATGGGCAGCAGCAAAGGAAAGGGGAAGGCTAGGGCAAAGATGACGACATCGGTTATAAATAATCGCCTGACATTGGATCGTGACTGTTTTCAGGGATTCATCCCCTAACACATGCGTCGACTCATACGGATATACAATGTTTGCAGCGTCACAGATGAGACGACCTGGGACCTATTTAATGATATAATCATTCTTATTCCAGTGACGACTTGGCACTTTTCACAATTCGAGCTAATGTGCTCGCACCGCAGGAGCAGCAGTTCGCGTTTTCGGGAGTGGTGGACTGCCTTCCGCTCATATATAGGGCAAATGTTTGACACAACCCGCTACCAAATGAACAATTGCAGGTGGGACAACCCCCGTGCTTTCGGGGATGAAGTCGATCGATAAATCCATAGACAACCATCTCAGGTGATGTTACACACAGCGGTGAGCGTTTGTCTTGGTCCAGTAGCGAAAATCCCCGGGCCAAGTTTGAGCCGCCAAGCTGCCGCCAGTACAAACAAGGCGACTTCCAGGCCGTTGGACCACTGAATTGGCATGAGATGATCGACAAGGATGATGATGTTGACAACTGGGCGGATTGCTGTGCGCCGAGCGGCGGAAGGAGCCGTCCTGGCGATGGCATTGACAATGACGATGGCAAGAGTGAGTAGGACACGGAAGGCACTGAGAAGAGGACTGGGAAAGGGAAGGGAACAAAGTACGGGAAGGGGAAAGGGAAGGGGAAGGGGAAGGGAAATGGTAAAGGGAATGGTATTGTTAATCGAACCCCAGTGGGAGATGATATCTCTTGTGCCATTGCTTTGCAGTTGCAGAAGCAAATGTCAGAGGCAGACTTGGACAAGGGGGGCTAACTAGAGCGGTTATAATTAGAGCCGGAAGCATCGCCCGCAGTGACAATTTCCTACCATGATGATTCCGACTCTACCGAGTCGCACAGCGAATAGGACTGTGATCTTGATCGTGGTGTCGATATGTGCATGGAGGATGATGTTGACGCACCGGACGGCGTTGATTTAGACGGCGATGTGCATATGGAATGGGACGTTGAAGATGAGGAAGATGATGAGGAGGAAGATGAGATGGAGGAAGATGAGAAGGAGGAGGAGGTGGTGGATGAGGATGAGGATAATGGCAAAGAACCTCGGACGATTAGCCTGGGAGAGATGGTAAATACCTTCGCTGACGATGCTGATAGCACGGTAGACAATCAACCAACTGTGGGACCTGAGCAAGGCCAGGTGATGCGCGAGCATACTTCACGACCACAACCGCCGGCGCCTGCCTCACCGCCACAAACCCTGGAGGCTCGCCCACGACCACGAACTCCGGAGACTAATACATTCAGTGGACTGGAGTTTTTGGGGCTTGTGATGCCGCAAAAATTTCTCCCAGCGGCGCCGACTCTGCAAAAAGCTGAGGCAGCCGGAAACACCTCGGATGACGATGTGGAACAGCAGTTACTCGCCGAATCGGCAGGTGGCAACAGTCTCCTACATCTCCATGCCCTGGATGTGCTTCTCCTGGATGTCCCTCTCCCGGATGTCACTCTCCCCAATGTCCCTCCCCCTGATGTCCCTCTCTGTGAGGCGTGCCCGGATGGCTCGGTAGGCGAGGAGTGAACCAGTCCTCGCGTTCTTGTCTGGTGAGTTTCCTTCACTGTAATCCATTCATCTCAGGCCTAGATTAAGGCATGTGTGGAGGTGTTTTGTTCGTTTTGGTTAGGGTTGTGGGCTTGTGCGTTTCCTATGTTCCAATCTATTGAACCCAGGCATTGATTATTACAATCATCGCGATGGTTTTGGATTGCAAAGGGTGCATTATGATTTATTCATAGTATTATGGGACAGCGCGCATGCAGTGTTTTTGCAACTCCTGGCGTGTTAGGAACCTCCATGTGATGGTGTTGAGGCTCAATAAATCTCTCAAGTATCATGAGTTTATACCCATACCAGACTGCTCAGGTCCAGCACCAAATGTCGACCCTTTCAACAGTGAATACTCCACTTCTCGCGTGTCGTCGACAATGCCAGAGAATACCCCTTTCCATTGCTCCGAATTTTCATGCTGAAAGATGTTCACCCCAGACAGGTGGCGACTTCAACATATCAAATTACACCATCCTGAACACCTTCCAGTTGCACGCCGGATAAATCTGACTGTTCGCAGCGCGCCCCGACGCGTTGAACCCACTCACCATCGCAAATTCAACTCTAACAAAGATTCAGTCGAATAGTTGCACTCGTTTCCCTACTTGAAACACCTTCACCACATCACAGACTCGGAGTCTCAACCAACGCCGCCTCCTCTGCCCCAGTCGGAAACATACCCCAGCGCCGGTGCTCCCCTGAGCGATTACATTGCTGAGGAATGAGAACGCGACTTTCAGGGTTTGCTTCAGACGGAGCTACAAAACAATCCCTACTATCCGTTTGCGATGCGTGAGGAGTACAAATATATCCAGTGAGGGATCAGGAAGAAGGGTATGAAAACGTACTATGACAACGTGCTGAAGGAAGAAAACACCGCTCTGCGTTTCCAAAGCTTCAAAAACTGGGATCGTGTCCAGTAGCTGGTGGCTAGCATGCCAGATGATCTGTCTCTTGGGGAGTGGGAACTACACACTCTCAAGGCTATGAAATGGAATGACAATCACCAATGCCCTATCAAATACTGGAGTCGAGATATCATCCATCGCATGAGACGGTTCATGCGGCAGCCAGCTTATGCTGAGCATCCTCTTTACACCCCTCAGCTTTGCTTTAACAGCGATACACCACCGAAACGCCTCTCTATCGAAATGTACATTACAGGCTTGTGGTGGGAGACACAGGTATGGAGAGATACCCGAGCATGATTATGTGCTATCCGACATTTTGTCAAAGCTCAGAGTGGGGTATACACTGGTTCCAATGATCTTCATGTCTGACAGAACGCATCTCACAAATTTTGCTGACGACAAGAAAGAGTGGCCTGTATATATCACAGTTGGCAATCTATCTTCGAAGCTCCGCCAGATGCCTTCGACGCACGGCGTCGTAATGGTCGCTCTACTGCCGATTCCGATCAAGAACCGCAATATTGCTCACCAGTGACTTGATGAGCAGCGGCATACCAACTGAGAGGTATGGAACGAGGTACTCTGGTGGGTAGTCCTGCGTCAGACCTTTGAACAAAATCCCAGCGCCGAGACTGGGTATGACAACATTCTCTGTGCAGACGGCAACTTCAGGCGTTGCAAAGCAGATTTTGCCGCATGGCTTGCAGGTAGCCCTGAGTATAGCGACCTACATCATCTTGAGTGACATGTCTGGTTTTGGTGCGCGTGTCCAAAGAACGAACTTGAAGATTATGTCCCTCCTGACAACCAACACCCCAGGCGGGATCTCAACCTATCTCAAACGCTCAACAATGCCAACAACAAGGCAGCGGATACCGAACACTTGTGGCGCCATGTTCCCCGAGGATGGAACGTGTTTCGGCATATTCCCTGTATTGTGAGCGACCTCCAGTATCGTGAGCTACCTCCTGAAGCCCGACCGCATATCTCAGATTTGCCGATACACAGGAAGCCAGAGCTGGCGCGGAGGGGACCGATGTAACGTCTGGGTGTGGGTAAAGCAACGACCACGGCGATGTTATGGTGCACTGCATGGTCGTCTTCAGTGGCAACTGCAACGACTATTCAAAACGAAGCTCCTGAACGAGGATGTAGCTTTCGTTGAGCACTGGTTAGCTCTGCCTCTCACCACAATACATGAAACCTCGGGTAACTTGGATCCCGTCTCGAAATTTGTACAACTCAGAAATGCACCGCCAGCAGTTCTTTACAAATTTTCACCTTGGGAATCATCGTCGGCTGCGCGCACTTAATTCCCGAGATAGCTGCTATTAGTTGGATAGGTGATGGACGGAATGAGCGATGGAATGTGAATGGCCACATTGATCTGGCGACTTGGAATGATGTGTATGATTAGCAAAGGGAGAATTGCATTTTGCGCGCAGGTAGAAGGAACGGGAGGAGAGGTTTTCGCAGCATCACCCATCACATTGCAATCCCAATGCAAGCGCATGCCCAATGAACTCATTCCAATGTATGGTCACAGTTGGCCTTCAACGCCAGAGTGTTCGTTTGAAATTGGAGACCGACAGAGCGAAAAGAACCGGTGAAACTGCCATGGGAGTGCGATAGGCACCATGACGCGTGGAATTGGTGCCAGGTGCGGAGTATGCCTCCACCAGGATGTCTCTGTCGGCTCTGATGGACCGCGTCCACTCTGATGGAGTCATTCCGCCCGGACGGAATAATTTTTTGCTGATGAGAGAGAGAGACTGGCAAGAAAGTTGAACATACAGCAAGTCATTCAATAGGGCAGCACTGTCCTTGCCAGAGACTTCAACGCCCACCGCAAATGATTGGACACAAGATGCCAAGCGCAACAGGATGCTCCTTTCTGGGAAGTGGTGATTGACAAGAACGGACTGGAGATTGGAAATGACGGCAGGCCAACGAACCATTCGGTAAGAGAGGAGAAGGAAGGCCGGGCGGTCATTGACCTGACATTGGCAAATCGACCAATAGTAAAGTGCACTTTACTTGCCAATGACCACGCCACATGATCCAACCAGGAGGATAAGGTATGGGAGGTGGGAGTAGACAGGCAGGAGGAGGTAGATCATGGGAGGGCAGTAGAAGCGAAATTGGCTGCAATGACACAGGAAGATGTGGAAGCAGCGGAGAAGCTATGTATGGAATGAGCGAAGGCGAGAGCTCTACAAGATGCAGAGTCGACAGAGGACGAGGTGGAGCAGGAGGTCGGATGGTGTCAGGAGCCAATGAGCAGCGTACTGGACACCACGAGAAAGAAAATCAGCATTTGTGCCAGATCAAACAGGTGGTGGAACGCCGACATCAAAAAACGAAGAAGGACGGTAGGGCGAGTGAGAAGGAGAACATGGAATTTCCAGGAGGCTTCCCAGGCGAAGGCAGATCTCTAGAAGTCGATCCCCGGTACAAGAGAGCAATGAGGAGCCATTACTTGCATAACCTTAAGGGAGCCGAGGTGTGAAGAGCGGCATGATACACGAACCCTCGGGTGGGCATGACTGTGGAGGCCTCAACAGACATTGAAGGCACGCAAGTAAATACATCATTGGAGATGGTGGAGATGGTGAGGCATGAATCTTTCCCCTCGAACAATGGCAACTAGTACTATGAACTACCTCCACCGGGAAGCGCACACACACTTGTGACTGAGCAAGCAATTAAGAAAGACTTCCATTCTCGGTCAGTCAACACCGCACTGGGACCCTAGAAGCTGTCTTTTGGCGCTAAACGGCTGGTCTGGAAGTTGAACAAAGAGAGGATCGTGAGGCTGACGAGGGTGGCAATTCCCACAGGAAGGAACCCAGTGGCATGGAGGCGGGCTAGCGGCATGATCAGCAAAATGTAATCCGGTACGGAAGCTATACGCAAACCTCCCAGACACTCTGGTAGCCCTCACCACTGCGTCTAAGTACTCCCAGATACTCCCAGCCCCCCCTGGTGCTTTGCAAAGTGCTCTCAGACTCTGCAAGAGCATTTTCATGTCCTCCTCAAAGCACCTGATGTGATGGATGAACATTCAGGATACTACAAGATTGAGTATTAGAATAGTCAAAGTGTTGAGCAGCAGAGACCGCTGCACAGGTCTGCAGGAGACGTCGAGAGCTGCTGAGACCACGGCACATGCTCTGTAGGAGACTTGGTGCCATATTTTCCCACCAGTGGTTGTTAGTGTTCCATAACCACACGGCATTATATAGATCATAGTGGACTTTGTTACTGTCACAAGATTCGCAACATCATAATATGGCATGTAATATGTAAGTCACGCCATATATACATACAAGGATAGAGGGATAACGGAGATGGAGTCAGCGACAGGCAGTATATATTTGGGAGACACCGGGGTAGATGGACTTCATCTCATTACACGAAATACACACTTGAGGCCATGATGGACCGAGTTTGGAGCCCGTAATCATGTGAGATTGCAGATACACTTGGAGGCTGGGATCGAGTGGGTTTGGAGATGCACTTGGCGGCTGTGATCGTTCGAGTTTGGAGATGCACTTGGAGGCCTTGATCGTGACAGGTTGGAGATGCACTTGGAGGCCGTCATTAGCCGAACTTGGAGGCCGTCATTATGTGAGCTTCGAGATATGCTTGGAGGCTGTGATTGAGCGAGTTTAGATATCCACATGAATTACATGATCGTGCGAGATTGGACGAGAATGTCAATGCAGTCAATCTGGGGCCGGTAGATCGGGAGGGAGGCGTGCCCGGAACTGAGATTCTATTCATTAGTTAACTTGTACTTGTGGGAATGTAGAGGGTTGAGTGCAACATGGTCTGCAGCGAGATGAGAGACTGGCTGGGAGCGGGAGACAATTGATCATAGGATGACGTAGTATGTGGTGTATGCAGAACTCAGTGTCTGCTGTACTCGGTGTATGCTGTACTGGGCGTTAACTCTTGATCATGGAATGGAGAGATAGAGAGCGATGACTTAACTTCGTATTTTCAGGTGATGGTAGATTTGAAGACGAGAATGGGAACGCAAAGAGGATATGGGGTAAATTATCATGAGAAACTGGGTCGTAAGAGAAATTTGTGAGGGAGTCAATGTACAATCCCCCATACGACAAGTATGACTCCGAATCCGGGGTGTAATTACACCGATATGAGGTCTTCCCTACTGAATCAGGCAAGTCGTACCCCTGACTTCTCATATCCTCTCGTATCCTGCACATTGTTCTCATGTTCATCCCCCATCCCTCTCTTTCTCGTCCACAACTCTACCATCATCGCAGAACCCAAAGTTAAGTCATCCCTCTCTCTCTCTCTATGTCATGATCACGAGTTGACAGTGAGTTCAGCATACCCCAAGTCCAGCATACACCGAGTACAGTATACACCAAACACAGCATACACCGAATAAGGCATTCACCATGTACAGCATACACTGAGCACAGCATACACCGAGTAGAGCATACACCGAGTACAGTATACACTGAGTACAGCATCCACCCATGATTGCTTGTCTTCCTTTCCTTCTCATGAATAAGAGTTGACCATAGAATGTAGATTCAGGTTGCAGCGTTCCTAGCTTCACAATCGACCGCCATCAGCCAGGACAGCTCAAGGGTTATGTCACATTGTCATATTCCCACCGTTACGAGTGAGCTAACTGAAGAAATCATTCTCAGCACTACGCGCGCTGTCCATCGACTGCCAACAAATACTCGTCCAAACTCGCTCCATTACAGCCTGCATGTTCGGACGATCATGGCCACCAAGTGCATCTCCAATGTCGCACGATTACTGCCTCTAATCTCGCTCGAGCTGAGCTTCCAAGTGTATATCAAAACTTGCACGATTACGGCCTCTGAGTAGATTTCCACACTGGCGTAATCACAGCCTCCCAGTGCATCTCAAATCTTCCACGATTACGGCCTCTATGTTCGCACATTCATTGTCTCCAAGTGCATCTACAAACTCGCTGGACAACGATCTTGGAGTGCATCTCTCAGTTTACTCCAGCACGGCCTCTAAGTGTAGCACCAAACTCACTTGATCACGGCGCCGGATTATATATCTGAGTTTACTGGATCCTTATTTTCAGGTGCACCTCAAACTGCTCTCAAGAACCGCCTGCAGGCTGTGCAGATATATCGTGTGTAGATGGGTAGCTATTTAGATACATAGATACATTGATACATAGATGAGAATACAATCTGAATACCTGAGTTTAAACAATGGTTGAATGATGAGTAGTAGCTCTGATTTCGAGGCTCACCTGTCGGATTCCAGCCGCACCTGCCAGATTCCAGGCGTACCCGCATCATTCCAGGCGCACCTGCAGCAATCCATGCGCGGCTGAAGAATTCCAGGCGCACCTGCAGGATTCCCAAAGAAGATGATTTTCCGAGACTGCTCTACTGTAATTCGAGGTGCTCCTAGACTATTCGCCCGCGCTCCCAGACTTGTCAACAGCGCTCCCAGACTTGTTGCCGGCACTCCCAGGTGCACCCAAAGTTCTCTCCGGCGCACCGAGGTGTTCCCAAATGAATCACAATCACATCCACGGTACTCCTGTACCAGGCATCGGAGATTCCAGCTACTCCGAAGGCGGGCCGGAAGGCCCTCCTACAGCCTGATACTCTGCTGAAATTGACGCCGCTAAGTTTACACTCCACATCCTCTCAGACACTTGTGGATGCTTCCAGATGTTGACTAGGGATTTAGCCTGGTGGCTTACGGCCGCCATTAGCCTCGCCTGCCCCCACCAGCCTCACCTGCCCCCACCGGTCTCGCCTGCCCCCACCAGCCTCGCTTGCCCCCATCGGCCTGACCTGCCCCCATGGCAAGGAGGAGAGCTCGGAACTGGTACTCGGCATTGGGCCCCGGCTTTGGCAGTCGGCATTGGGTTTTCCTTCTGTCTCTTTTATATATAAGTCCATAGTTTTCCTTCTCTTTCGATCGACAGAAAATTCATAATCTTCTCTTCTTCTCCATCATCGTCTCGTGTCAACAGGTTATGAGCCCGGCACTGTGCTGAACTCGACGCCTACTATTAGTATTTGTTACTTCCTCTCCTTTGCCCCTGTTCCAGTCGATCGAGCCGACATCTTAGTAGTGTCTCTCTCGTTTTCCAACCTTTGCCTCTCTATTGTTTCTTATCCTTTGCCCTCTTTATGGTCTTGCAATCCTGTCTCAACCTCCGCCATGTCCACCACAGGTACAACACTCAATGAGCGCAACTATCGACAATGGGCCCTATAAGCGAAAACCATACTTCTTGCGCAATGCCTCTGGAAATACTTCTCTGGAGAAATGCGTGTTCCGAAGCCTCCGATTGTAGCAACCAGGGACGCCTCGACTCTTCCCACGGCTTGCGACTGTCGAGATACCGGTTACGTCTTCCTCCAGGAATCGACTGCCACGTCCTACTTCAACCAGTTCGACCACTTCCTTTGCGATTGGGCACATTGGCAGATGAACAATGATAAGGCATGCGGACAACTCACCTCCCTGATGGAATCAACAATCCAGATATGGTACCGAGACCTCACTGAGCCGAAACAACTGTGGGACACGATCAAAGCCGACTTTGGGAAGGTCATGAAGCTCGCTGGTCAATACGAGATGACGAAGCTCATATCATGTGAACTTGAGTCATATCCCTCAGTCACCAAATGGATCTCAGCCCAGCACAAGATAATCAATGACCTTGCTGTATGCAACATCACGACCAAAGACTCTTGGACAAAATGTTATATCATGTCCAACCTCCCGAATATGGAAGAATGCCGAACCTTTTCATCCACACTTGAGGTCACTGAGAAGGTTGACACAGTGGCGAGCAGCATCACCCACCTCCTGTCCATCAAAGCCCGCCTCCGCAGGGCCCACACTCTTTCTCCAGATGCTGCACTGTTTGTAATGAAGAAAGGTTGGGGACGAAACTGCAAAGGTAATGATACGAAGTGCGACGAGCTGAAGGGCGACGATTGGAAGAGCCAGGTCATGTGCCATGGATGTGGGGTAAAGGGCCATATCACGGCGAAGTGCAGGAGTAAGCATAAGGGGGCCTGGTACGAGAAGTCTAAACGTGATGTTAACCTGGCTTCAACCGCATCAACATCCCCTGCCGAGTCAGAGTCGTTCCTCTTCTCGGTCATACATTCTGACCCTATCCCGGACTCTCCACCACACTCTGCGATCACTGTCAATGTGGCATCGGCAAATTGATCTCCCGATTATTGCATTCTTGACACCGGAACAACAAATCACATCACCGGCAACCGTCACCTCGTGCAGACCGTTCACTCCATGGCAAAGGGGACGCATCAGGTCAATACAGCAAACAACAGCTTTGTCAATGCCGAAGACTCTGGAACCATTACGTTTTATGTCGACAGGGCAAATGAGAAACCCATGATGATCGCCCTGCAACTTGTCCTTAATGTGCCAGCCTGCGGCACGAATAATCTCCTCAGTTTTTTCTCGTTAATGGGGAAGGGAGTCACTATTGATTTCAAACTCAATGAAGCTACGGCAAGCCTCTGTTCAGTCCTCATCTATGAAGCACCGCTCATCAACAGTCTGTTTGTGCTGAAAGCATCTGCGCTCTCAGTCTCGAAAGCCTCAGCTGTAATAGATGATCCACCAAGCTCCGAGGTCTCTGAGTCCTATTCCAACATTAGGCCAGCAGTTGATGATAAGGATACTCTTGTTTGGCCTGCTCAACTCGGCCACCTCTCCTTGGCAGATATCAAGCGGCTCCAGAATACAGTCAGAGGTATCAAATTGCATGCTAAGACCCCATTGACATGCACTTGTGAAGCATGTATTGTGGGCAAGATGTTCCGGAAGCCTTTCCAGCCCTCTGAGGATAAGGCAAAGACACGACTTCATGAGTAGATTGCCTCCGATGTGATCGGCCCAATGCAGGCTTAGACGATGCGCGGCTACAGTCATCTTATTATGTTTACTGACGACCACTCAAGATACACCGAGGTCTACTTTACGCAAGTCAAATCTGAGGCACCAGCAAAGTTGAAGCAGTATGTGGCAAACGTGGAGAAGCAGTACCCAATCTCAAAGGTGTGCAGAATTAGAGTTGATGGAGGAGGCGAGTATGCTAGTCGTGAGAAGTTTCTTGAGTACTTGGCAGAGGAAGGCATCATTAGGGTAGTATCAGCCCCACACTCACTGCAGCAGAATGGCATTTCGGAGAGATGTAATCGCACAGTGCTGGATCCGGCTCGGTCTATCCTGAAGCATGCTGTGATGCCGAATATGATCTAGGCCGAAGCTGTGTCCACAGCAGTCCACTGTAACGGCTGCACGTGACCCAGGGCCGGGTAATGGCCATTCTATATAGTCGGCTCGCCACGAGCCTTAGATCTCTAGCGATAATCTTACCTATACATCTACATCTACTATCACTCGCATCCACGTTTGCAACCGTATCCTATAATTACCATACTTATGCCTATGAGGCCGAACGAAGGCGTACGTGCCCTTACACTATTATCGCTTTTTAGTAAACGGATACGTTTCGCTCACGGGATTTCGCGAGTTTACTCCTTTACCGACGCGCCACATCATAATGTCAACAATTGAGACTACTGCCTTCCAAACGAGATATCGAAGCATGACTACTGCGAGCACGGATCATGATCGTTACAATATTCAATTGAGCCCCCTTATGGCAGCGGAGAAGAGTTCAGAGACCAATTGGCGCACGAGGCGCGTCACCAGCAATGACGTCAAATATCACGAGTACAGGACACCACTATTCGATCCTGCCTACGAGAGAAATCGAATATGATAGACATCCTTGAGTTCGAACACCATTCCTACGAGTCAATTGAGCGCGATCATCAGTCGGAGAACCTACAATCAATGGCGCGATCTTACCCCTGAATCGGCAATACCGAGAACCAAAGGCGAAGTCGAAAGACGAATTACGAGTCAATTGAGCGCGATCATCAGTCGAAGAACCTACAATGGACGTAGCGACCTTACCCCTGTATGCGGCCAATTCGAGAACCAAAGGCGAAGTCAAGAGACGAATCACGAGTCAGCACAGTTACGACTTCATGCCTTCTAATTGAGTGAAGTGCATCAACTTCAATTGGCTTGTACACGTACAGCTCTAGCAACCTCGAAGAAGTCCACCTGCACAGGCATTCGATGGCCACTTACACCCAGGGACGTCTGCACGAGCGAAGTGCACTTACAGAGATATACCCCACGACGGAAGCACCTCCTCGCCTGGAACGAAATTACGGCGGAGAAACATTGCGCAGCGTAAAATGCACTTATGGTCGAGACCTATACAATTCTGCCGACCTCCTACGATGACTATGATGATTTCTCAGAGCACAATTGTTATGAACAATCGAAGTCCACCTACCCCACTGTATTTCACACAGTTCATGAACTCTATGTTCGAGACGTACACGGTGAGAGGCAACGCATTCGAGCTCTTATCGATTGCGGCGCTACCAGCCTCTTTGTTTTTGTTTTAATCATACTGTATTCACTCCAATTAGAGTATGACAGGCTACGAGCCTCTTCATGGCGCCCAGACTGCTTCGGCGACTTGGACTGCCATCAGAACCGAGACACATCACCACTGTAGGCCTTGATAGCCGGGGATGATGTCGGCGTAGGATAGTCGAAAACGACAATCTCGTGTCTGTATATTGAACATTAGGTGCCGGTTGACGAACCGGATGTCCTCGTTGTGCCTATAATGGCTTATGATCTTGTACTTGGCCTTCCTTGATTCCAATCTAGGAATCTTGAAATCGACTGGTCTAAAGGCCAGTTGTTAGGTTTGCGGACGCCGGTTGGGAATTCCGGAAATGAGCAGACAATCACTTCGCTACCCCAGGGAGATGGAAGTGCGGAAGACGGTGCTTCAGAACCACCCCCAGCTGAATATATTCAGTTCTTGGGGGCCACCGCATTCGATGACCTACCTGCTAGAGAGGTCGTCGCAGCCCTCGGCATACGAATTGACGAGGGCACCGGTCTGCTGGGAGCATCAACAATGTCGGAAGGCGTCACCTCAGGAAAACTAGGTGGGACGAGCCCCGGTCGATGCTGAATGGGCGAGCAGGGAGCAGCGGCGGTTGTTGCGGCAGAAGGGGGTCCGCAGGGGAACCCTGAATGACTGCTACCGGCTCGCCGAGACACGAAGGGAGAACTTGGACGACGGGGCTTGGCCCTATTGTAGCGAACCGTTCCGATCCGGGCTCCTGGATTTTCCCTTCCACCGCTTCCATCCTTTCATTCATCCATATTGCTAACACGGATGGAGCAGATTCAGAGCCGTATGAATCCGTGCGGGTCTGCAGTTGGGAGATCATCCCCACAGACGAATGACAATTCACAACGGTGAAGCGCACTTAGAAGCGCCGAATACTTATATGCAATTGGAAGCCCGGAGCTATTGTTGAGACTATGGGAATTGGACTTACGAGCGCCGATATGCTCATTCCGGGGATGCTCGGAGATGGATGACAATCAGTCTTTTTGACTATTGCGATATACACGAGGTTATGTGGAATTCTACCCTACTAAATATACTTACTTTCGATGATAAGCTACAAGACTAGCAATTGAGAATGCAGAGATGCAGATAAACGATGTACCGGCGGCACGACTCCACCGAGTACAATCCCGAATACCATTGCAAGATGCCAAATCAAGCAGCCTTATGGCAGAGATTCCAACGCGGAATCTGTTACGAAGTTATATTACCCAGAAGACAATCCCGAACGAGATCCCGACTCAAACTTGGCGATCCCGAGCTTCACAACTACGATGGCAATTGACGACTACAAATCGACTTCGGAATCAAGCCCTTCCAATGGATATTCCCTACGAAGCCGTATGAGATTAGTCGCCAACAGAGCAATCACTTTTAAATGAGGGGGATGACCGTACCGGAATCGTAGCCCCTACCGCAAACAATTACCGTACCGGAAGTGCAGGAACGAAGCACCGTGAGTACATTCATCAATTGAGAAGACTAGCAGCGGCAAGTGCACCTACAGATGAATCAACAAGCACACCCGGAGGAGAGCCAGCGAGCGCACCCCGCGATCTGAGACAATAAGCTCATCTAGCATACGACGGACGTCCAGTATACCTGCAAATGCACCGAGGAAAAGATGATAAGCCAAACTCGCCTGATCCATGCCAAACGAGTGCAAATATGGCTACCGAAACCATGCCGAACGAGTGCAATACCGATACCGAAACAGTTCCGAACGAGATTCCGAACGACTGCAATATGGCTACCGAAGCAGTTCTGAACAAGATACCGAATGACTGCAATATGGCTACCGAAGCAGTTCTGAACAAGATACCGAATGACTACAATATGGCTACCGAAGTAGTTCCGAATGAGATACCGATGGACTGCGATACGGCTACCGAATTGGTCCCAAACGAGATTGAATATGACCACCGAACGTACTGAATAGCCTACCGAATGGCATCACGAGAGACAGTCGAGATAACTACCAAGAGATGATCACCGAGATCTCACAGCGACGGATATCACTGCCGAAGGACTTCCCATAGAGATCAAACGAGAGGATTACCGGGAGCCCTACCGTACCAAGCTACTGACCAAGATGCTTGCCGGATGGCGTACCGAAGAATCAAACTATCGCCGAACGGCATACCGAACTGAATGCCAAACCACCTTACCAGAGGCCTACCAAATGACTACCGAGAAGCAAACGGATATTCTCCCGAAGCTGCCTACCGAGATGGCACAGAGAATTCGACCAAGAACGTACCAAAGCTATCATCCAAATGACTTTCACCGAGAAGCGGTCCACCGAGACCCTACTGAATGCCGAATCAAGAGATGGCGAGATCTGCAAATGCAATGCACAAAACGGCCTTCCCAGAGCAGAAGCGCTCTTGTTACATGGTGAGTATGACCTACCGAGATGTTAACGTGTTAGATATGGATCAATGATATGCCACCCACGCCCGATGCAATTGGCGTCAATTCTTCCACCCCCGAGTGGTCACCGCGAGTGCTATATGCAGATTACAGTTACGATGCCAGGAGCGGAAGCTCACATCGTTGTCCAAAGTCAAGACGAGATATACGTGATGATCGACTATTTCACCGACGTTAACCTGGCCAATCCCGATGATGGCCTATACCTAGAATCAACTTGTACAAGCACACATACGAGATGGCCGGGATATTATGACCGGAAATCTGCAGACGAAACCAAAGCCGAACCGAATTACGTGTCGAACCACCAATGAATCGCAATTCCAATTCGATTACAATCCAGAATCACGATTACACTGCTACCGAGCCACGATTGCAATCGACAATCAATATGATGGAGAAGTCGTCGACGAAGCAACGAATTCTCAAAAGAGGGAGATACCCGTGTCTATACAATAAAGTCCTACCGACAAGTTGAAAGCCTACCGAGAGGCAGTCCACCGAGACACGTACCGAGAAGTCAACAGACAAGTCGACCGAGAAGTCTACCGAGAAGTCGACCAAGATCCAGCTGAAGTCACCTATCGGGAGCGACCTAGGAAGTCGACCGGATGGTCACCGAATCGGACTTCGACAGATGATTACCGAATCACGATGAATCTACGAGTCAATGCCGAGTACTGATGACTACCGGCTGCGAGATATACTCTACAGAGCATGCAGAAGCACTGCACAGAGCTCAGACAGCGCTAGCACATTTGAACTTGGTAAGTATAACCATCTTAGAGAAACTTACGTGTTAGGTGTCTACGAATGAGACTACACGCAATTGACGTATACGATCGATGATCACCGATGGCTACGACGGATGCCGGCAGCGGAAGCTCCCATCGATGCCGAATCATGAGCGGAAGCTCTACCACCCTGACGATTCCGACAATGACCTACGCCGAGAGATACAAACTACGGGAATGATGGTCAATGGAGCATGGGTTAGGATGTTGAGATATGGAGACGGGATCACTTTTAGATGTTTCTTGTTTCTCTCTTCTCTTTTCTGCTTCTCTTCTTTAGATCTCGGCCCAGTACAAATGGCGTCGGCACGGGTTTTTGCCACCTTCGGAGTCAGTCAAGTGGAGGTGGATTTTCCCCGTGCGCCGGAGCCGCCGAAAGGTCACCCTGAGTGGTACCGATCGGTAGCGGGGCTTATGATTTCGTACAAGTACGTACGCGGCATGATTGTATAATGCTTCCTTCCCTTTTCTTTTCTCTTGTACGGTTTATGCAGCCCAGGAGGTCTGCGCCTAAAGCGGGGGATAATGTAACGGCTGCACGTGACCCAGGGCCGGGGAATGGCCATTCTATATAGTCGGCTCGCCACGAGCCTTAGATCTCTAGCGATAATCTTACCTATACATCTACATCTACTATCACTCGCATCCACGTTTGCAACCGTATCCTATAATTACCATACGTATGCCTATGAGGCCGAACGAAGGCGTACGTGCCCTTACATCCACATGAAGAATCGACAACCATCCCGAGCTCTCCCCAATTCGACGCCTTTCGAAAGATGGACTCAGAAGAAGCCAGATATCTCCCACCTTCGAACTGTCGGCTGCCTAGCATTCGCATGGATCCATGGCGACCTCAGGAAGAAGGTTGATAAACACGCCTACAAGTGTGTACTGCTCGGCGACTCGGCAGAGACATCGACACAGCACCGTGTTACGGATGTCAATTCGGGCCAAGTCTTCATAGCCCAAGATGTCAAATTTGATGAGTCTACTCTATATCACTAGTTACCAAAGCCTAAGCCTGCAAAGATCGCCTTCGAAGGAGCCAAACAGAATCAGGCTTCGGAAATTGAGGACAAGCGTCCTAAGCCGCCACAAGTTACGGTACAGCCGCCCAAAGCTATGAGACAGTCCTCAAAAGCCAAAGTACAGCCTCCGAAAGCAACCGCATTGCCTCGTGCGATCAATCCAATAGAAGACCCAGATGATGATCTCACACCGCCTCCAGAGACACCACCTCGTGAGATACAGCCTCCAAAGCCTAGAAGGAGCAGACGAACTGCAGCCAATGTCAGCATAGCCATGATGATCGAGCAAGGTCCAAAGACATACCGCGCAACATTGGATGCAGAATCGACAAAAGTCTTGGCAAAGCAGAAACAGCGCGTTAAGTCAACAACAACGATAGCAATTGGAAAACGGACTGCGGCAATCGATTTCTAACGTCGAATTGACCCCGGAACGAGCATTCCAACACCTTCCAGCCAGCCAGTGGAGGAATCCACACAACGGTGTGGATTCGCGTAGAGTCTTGGCAGAAACCAGCACCGACACCGACGCCGAGAACCACATCAACACCGATTGCGGTGACGACATCAGTACCGACACCGGCCAGACGGTGGCAGACAGTCCCACCACGAAACGAAAAGAAACAGGACAGCCCAGCCCCAGTCCCGACGACAGGCTTGAGCTTAGCTGACAGACATATAATCCTCAGGAGAGACGAGAATGTTCTACTTTCCAAGAAGATGGACCAAGAAATCGCGTCAGCGATCAACAGAACGCTCTTTCACCCGCAGGCTCCAGGCCACATTCAGATCATGAACTCAACAATGAATTCTAAGGGCGCAATCACGGCAATCACGCACGAGAACGCGACAGTAGAGATGGCCCTGCAGTACCCCGACATCATCACCACGGCAGCAAGGACCGTCGACAAAGGAGTCGTCGACATTGAAGAGAATGAATCCTTGGAATCACTGAAGATCTACGTGGTGCCTCTTGTACGGTAGATGGGAAAAGGCACACATGGCCTGCAGATAATGCGAGAGGAATTCAAAGCAGTGAACAAAGGCGTAGCAATCCCCGCTGAAGTACAGTGGCTGGCGAACCGCCACAACATCAGGGAGAGCAGGCAGTACAGAGAAAGTGCCGCATTATCGGTAGTCATTGTCGTGACGTGGAACTAGGTGTCACAGCGCTTGGTCCAGAAGGGGAGCAAGGTGGCCAGAGTATGGTACCGAGTCGAAACGTACATGAACGCAGCCCCTGCCACTAGATGTGAGCTCTGCTGTCGATGGTGTCACATCAAGACCAAATGCAACAGGAAGCCCAAGTGTGGCTAATGCTCAGGTCATCACCTCACACGTGATCACAGCTGCAACACGGTGGGGTGCACAGTGAAGCAGCGAGCACTCTGCGGCCACACGATGGAGAAGTGCCCCAACTGCAAAGGAAATCATATTTCTTTCAGCAACTGAAGCGCGAAAAAGACTGAAGCCGCCAGGGAAGCACGGCAGAGAAGGAAAACAGGGCTAGCAGCGCAAGCATCCATGAGGGAAGTGACTGGGGCGAACAGAGTAGCACTTGGCACCAGACAGGCGAGGGGTATAGGAGATGATGAAGGGGAGCCAATGGCTGATGAAGTGGCAGATGATATGGGGAGAAGGAGGGGGTGAAAGAGGAGGGAGACAAAATAATGGCCGAAACCATGGTGGAGATTGAAATCGATATGGGAGCCGCCGCATCCCATGATTAGAGAAGTCCAGCCCAATTGCGCCAGATCCTACGAATGGACCATGCCTGCGCTGGAGACGGGAGTGGAATCAAATGCAGATTTGGTAATGTTGCAGGCACCGCCAGAGAAAAGAGGAGGAATTGGAATCAGCCATTCAGCATACGAAATTAGGAAACGAAAGAGAGTTTGGGCAGTAGTGCTCAAGGGGAGTGGCTTGGCAACTGACGAAGGGACAGACCTGAGCAGGAGCAGGAACGACTATGTCATTGTGACTGATGTCAAGATAAGAGGAGAGAAGATGACGAGGGTTATTAATATTTACCATCAACGAGATGTGCGGACAAGGGAGAGACAAGCGAGGAAGGTAAACTGGGGCAGAACCATCCTACAGAGAGCAGGAGGCAGAATACTTGAGGGCGACTTCAATGTACACAGCCACAGGTCGGATCCAAGATACAAGGAACAATAGGATGCGACTTTCTGGGAGAAGATTATAGACGAGCACCAACTGCAGATTGGACATGACGGCAAACCCACTCCGCACTGGGAAAGGAACGGTGAGCAAGGTGAGTCGACAATAGACCTGACCGTAGCCAGCCAACTGATCACGTGAGGGACGATACTGGCGGGGAGACACGCCACAGGATCTGACCACGAGGTGATCGAGTGGGAGTTCAGCATCGGTCAGCAGGAACAGGCGGACCACGTCCTGTTCATACGATGGAACTTGGCCGCCATGTTAAAAGAGGACGACAATGCAGCAGAGAAGCTGTGGAAGGAGCTGGAGGGACAGATAGCTCACCTAGACGAGGAGTGTACGGGGGACGAGGTAGAGCGGGATGCAGAGTGGTGTCATGACACGCAAAGCAAGGTCCTGGATACCACTGTGAAGAAAATAAGGATCTGCGCGCGGTCGAGGAGGTGGTGGAACAGTGAAATCAAGGAGAGGAGAACCACATTCGGGCGAGAGAAGAGGAGGGGAAAGTGGTCATCAGCGGCGGTTCACACACAAGTGGAACTGCGGAGGTCCATTTCGCGGTCCAAGAGCCGCATGTGGAAGGAGTACCTGCTGAACCTTAGGGTGGGCGAGGTCTGGCAGGCTGCAAAGTTCGTCAACCCTCGAGCAGGAGCCACCGTGAGAGCGCTGCCCGACAGAGAAGGAACGCAAGCAAACACCATCCCCGAAAAGGGGAAAATGCTCACGGCAGAATCCATTCCAATGAACGATGGCGATCTGTACTACAAGCAACCCCCAGCTGGCGAAGTCCAGGAGGACATAACCGACCAATTAGTCGAACGCGCCCTATTCTCACTATCGGTCAAGAAAGCCCCTGGCCCTGACTAGCTGTCCTTCGGAACCATACCACTACTCTGGAGGTGGAATAAGACGAAAATGGTAGGGTCAACAAAAGCGGCTGTCCGAAAAGGATTTCACTCAACTGTTTGGAACCACACGAGCAGAGTGGTGATTTGGAATCCAGGAATGGAGGACTATACGAAGCTAAAATGGTACTGAATGATCTCTTTGTTCAGCTGCATGGCAAAAGTCATCGAGAAAGTAGTTGCCGAGCTACTGCCCGACGAGGCCGAGAGCTGAGCACTATTAAGCGCCAGTCAGATTGGCAGTAGAAAGAAAATATCGACGATCGAGGCAGCAGCCATCATGGTCCACAGAGCGCACTCAGCCTGCAATGAAGACAACATGACGGGTGTCCTCCTAATGAATATCAACTCTGCTTTTCCAAGCGTAGCAAGAGGGAAGTTGATCCACCCATGAAAGTCATGCGGATAGATGGAGACCTCATACGATGGACCGAAAGCTTCCTGTCAGACCGGACAGTGGAGATGGTAATCGAGGGCAATGTCCTGCAGAGCCACCCCGTGGAAGCCGGCATTCCACAGGTCTCACCCGTGTCGCAGATTCTTTTCACAATATACACCACTGGGCTACTAAAGTGGGTGGACAAGAGAGTCCAACCTGAAGGCCTCTCCTTCGTAGACGACCTTGGATGGATAGCAACCGGAAAAGATGTGAATCAGGTGGTCAGGAAACCCAAAGCCTTTGTGGTGGAGAGCTTCAAGTGGGAAAGCAGGCGAGACCTCCTGTTCGACACTGCGAAGATGGAACCAGCACTCTTCACACATAGAACAGGCCACAAGAATCACCATCGGTCAAAACTCACAGCGAAAATTGGAGTGGGAGATGGCTGTGTCTGGTTCAACAAAGAAGCCACACGGTGGCTGGGAGTATGGATGGATGCCCCTCTAACATTCAAAGAGCATCACAACCGCTGCATGAAGAAAGACCTGGCATCAGTACCCCGACAGCACGTACGGACTACAATGCACAGAATCGTCCCAGAGCGGGTAAGGGCCGTTCAAACAGCTTGTGTCCAAGGGGTTGCACTACACGGCAGTGAATGAAGGTGGGAACTGAAAGAAATCGGCCGACGAGAGGATACTCAACTCCTCCTGATTAGGCAAGCCAGGTCATCCCTGGTCGCTCTGCCCACGACGCCACTAGGTCCGCCCATGAGAGATTCAGGACTGGCACCCGCGCCAGTAGCCCTCGACGCCAGGCAGCAACGATTAGCGGCAAGGTTCGCAAGTCCATGTGAAGGCTCCAACCAACAGGAGACTTACAACCACCCCAGGTCTGGCGCACTGATATGCAGAGTCATCAAGAAAGAGCATGAATCAGGCAGGGAGGCAGAGACAATGCGTTGGCCCTGCCCGGACGAAGAACCGTCGGTCAAGATGGTCATACTGAGCGATCCCACGGCGGCCAAGAGAGAAGCTAAACGCTGGGCGACAGAGAGGGAGGCTAATGTGGGTGCAGAGGTCTGGATGCGATGGACTGACGGATCGCAATCCCATTACGCCGGAGTGGGAACAGCGGTGGTGTGCAAGCACAGAGACAGCTGCAGAGCTTTCCAAAGCGACCTCGGCACCGGACGAATGGAGCTGAATGATGCAGAACAGTGGGCCATAGGACTCGCACTCCGGGAGTCAGTGAAGAAAAGAGACATACTGCAGACACATGGAGTAACGAAGGTAGCCGTCTTAAGCGACTCCCAAGAGGCCATTCCACGAACGGAGCACCAGGAACCTGGGCCAGGGCAACACCTGGCCAGGTGGATTAGTCAATGCACAAGGAATGTCCGAGAGGCCGGCAAACAGACAGAAATCCACTGGGTTCCAGGACACACTGGCATCCCCGGAAATGAGGAAGCAGATCGCCAAGTGAATGTACGGAGTGTTGGCAGCAGACCAGGCACAGTATGAGAACGAATATACACCTCGGCGGCCAACTGGACCAGAAATCCCTCAGAAGCAAAGACTGCGGCGAAGGCTGAGTGGGCTGCCGACAAATGCAGTAAGCACCACCGCTATAGACTGAAAGGCAAAGCTGGAAACAAGAGACCCATCCCAATGAATAGTGTGAAGCCTCTGGCAGCCAGGTTCTACCAACTGAAGTTCAGACACGCGCCAGTGAGGACGTACCTAAAAGGGTTCGGACACCCAGACCACGACAGGTCCTGGTGGTGCAGGGGCGGAGGCAGGACGGTGGCCCAGACGCATGAGCATCTCTTCGGCCACTTCAGCCCATGGAAAGACCGGCAGCGAACGCTGAGGAAGAAGGTGAGGAAGGCAACGGGATGGAGAGCGGGCAGATGCCGACAGGTGCAAGTCTCTGAGCTTCTCTCCGTGGAGAAGTGTTATCGAGCGGTGATGGACTTCCTGGCGGCTAATCATCTCGGGTAGTTCCCACCCAAGATGGACAAATGAGGAAGAGCCGGCGGGCAAGGTGCAGAGGAATATGAACCGGCAGGCAACGGGCGGAGGAATGATAGCCAGCGAGCTCTCCTCGATATGATCCCTTTTCCTTTGTATTCTATGGTGATGTGCTTTTCTTATCTTTTCTTTCATGCATCAAAAAGGGGACGATGGGTAGCTGGAGTGGAGCTCCCCCATCTAGCCGGCTAGTCCGGAGGCGGAGGCGATTAAGGGACTGTCATACTCAAAGTAGAGTGAATACAGTATGAGTACAACAAAACAAACATTGGATGCAGAGGATGCTGTGCAATGAAAAGAAGCCATCCACAATGAATTGTCATCAATGGTTCGTCATGAGGTTTTCACTTTCGTTGACAAGGTCCCAGAAGGTGCTAGTATGACTGGAAGCCGTTGGGTTATGGGAAGAAAGCTAATGGGCAATGGGATAATTGAAAAATGGAAAGTACGACTTCTCAGCCGTGGCAATCTCCAAAAGCCTGGCGACTACAATGACATCACCTCTGCGGTCATTGATATGGTATTGATTCGACTTGCCCTTGGCCTTCCAGCCAAGCATGATGTTGAGTTCACCATTCCAGACATCCCGACTGCATTCCTAGGCATCCCTCTCCATGAGAATCTCTTTCTCCCCCTCCCTGAAGGCGAATGGCCCGATCCATATGGCCTCACAGGACTCTTTGCCATGCCGAATAAAACTTTGTATGGCATCAAGCAGGCAAATCGGGATTACTATGAAGAAGTTCTTGATTTCATAGTTGACGATCTCAGTCTCCAAGCCTCAGTTGCCGCTCCCGGTCTCTGCTTCGGTGGAAATCTCGAAACACATGGCGTCTGGATCCCTGTCTGGGTCGACGACAGCCTGATCATCAGCACCTTAGTCCGCGTGGCCTCGATTGAGTCTCCATTGCAGGATCGATTCAAGGAAGCTGGTCATGTTCCTTTGCCAAACACCTTCCAATATCTCGGCCTGACGGTGATTCGAGACAACACCAAATGATCAATTGCTATCGACCAAAGTGGCTACATCAACCGAGTTCTTCACCGATTCGAGATGACAGACTGAGAGAAGCGCTCAACACTGAGGGAGATCGGCTACAATACACATTATATTATGGCCGGAGACCAGCCTGTCAGCACTAAAACGAACCAGAAAGCCATTGGTTCAATTCTCTATGCTGCTCTCGGTACTCGCCCAGATATCACCTATCCAACTTCAGTCTTCGAAAGATATGCCACCCAACCATCGACTCAACACTGGGAAGCTGTGAATCACCTACTTCGATATCTCCGAGCCACATCCGACTACAAAATAACGATATATGACCCACACCTTGGGCATGACGCTCACTCAATCATGTGCTAAGCTGATGCAGACTTGTGGGGACATACAGACCCGCGCTAGTCCACATTGGGAATCGTCGTCAACAGCCTCAGAACCATTGTTCTTTGGAAGTCGATGAAGCAGAGCGTAGTAGCGCAATCGACAATGCAAGCAGAGATGATTGGCACAGTGTACGGCAATGTGCAAATCAACTGGGCCCAAGATCTCACCATTGCAATCCAAATTGCCAGTAAAGATATCACCAGGCGTAATCACAATGACGGTCGAAACTGCATTATGACTCTCATCTCGTGCAACTTTCAATCTGATAACCGGAACTTAGGACACCAGTACCACACGATCCACAAAGCCAATGCGACAGGCGCGAATGTGATCATGCACCTGAGAGGTACGGAGATTCTGGCGGACGCTCTCACCAGTGCCCTCTGGGGAGTTACACTGTGTGAATTTGATGACGAGATTGGACTTGGATAGGATCACGGGCAGGACTTGAATTTCCTTTGTTTCAGATTGTGTGTTTGGATTTGCACTGTTTGCTTTGGATTAGAGATTTGGAACTTGGAGGACGATCTCAAACTGTTGTTTGTTTCTTTGGTTTTGTTTTATTTCGTATGGAAAGCCTTGGGCCAAAGGGGGAGTGTTGACTAGGGATTTGGCCTGGTGGCTAATGGCCCCCATTGGCATCACCTGTCCCGCCCAGGCTCGCCTGCCCCCCACAGCCTCGCTTGCCCCTATCAGCCTCACGTACCCTTGTCAGCATCGCCAGCCTCTATCAGAATGAGGAGGACTCGGCACTGGTTCTCAGGCGTGGGCTCCGGCTTTGGTAGTCGCCATAGGGTTATCCTTCGCTCTCTTGTACATATAAGTCCATAGTTTTCCTTCTCTTTGGATCGACAGACATTTCATCATCTTCTCTTCCACTCAATCATCTTGTTGTGTCCACAAAAGCCATCGGGCCAAATCCCGTGCCAACAGGTCTCTTACTGCCTGCTTTGCGCTTCAGGGTGTAGCCGAAGTGCTTACTGCATATGTCGGCCGCCCACCAGGCCTTGCCTGCTGATCATTTTTCGGAGATCTGTCTAGCTCCAGTCGATGCCGAAGAATATGGGCGCTCGATTTCCGTGCAAGGACTGGCACAAGTGGCTAAATTTGCTTAGCGGTCTGCTTCTTCGTGTCTGGGGATGCCGAAGTGTCGCACGATCAAATGGCTTTCTGATACAATACCCTGGGCGAGGAGGGCCTGCGCCCTGCTATCAATCCGTCTTGCTACTCGCTCTCCAGGGCCCGGCTCCAGATGTTCTGCTTTGTACTAAACACTCGGACCCTACCACTAATTATATACTCCCTTTGGTACTTAGTCTCAAGGCCACTGACAGATTAACCAACAACATACCTTGAGCTCATGGTGTTGTACTTGCCATCCCGCTCGTCACTTTCTTATGTGCAACAGAAGATGGCCTGCTTCGCTGCACTTACACTCTTCAGCATCTCCGCCATTCCGCAGCCCCCAATCGTCTCGTCCGGACAATACCTTCTCAACCTCAACACCCCGGTGGGGTGAAGTTTCTTCTGGATTTACCTTCTCACTTACAAATTTTTGGACCAATCCTGGCACAGAGGGAAGTGTACTTCCGCTTATGATCCAGCTGCCAAATTGGTGATGCATATATTGACGTATCTTTTCATCTATTTGACACGCACACAAGAAATAGTGTTACGAAATATAAATAAACAACAAAAGTCTTGGGGAAACAGAAACGACTCGGCGAGTCGACATTATCGATAGCAATCAAAAAACAGACGTCAGCCATCGATTCTAGATGTCGAATGGCCCTGGGTGCCAGCTTCCCAGCACCAGTGAGACGGCAGGAGGAGGGGGCCCACTAGAATCCACGCAACGGAGTGCGTTCTCGAAAAGGCCTCGCCGAAAACGCGACTGACGCGATGCATTGACCAACAAGCAACCGACGATGAAGACTAAAAGTCTTTCACAACTTGAGTGATGACCGAATTCAGAGTTAGCAGGAAGAATGACCTGGTTGTGGGAGAAGCTCGATCTGGGAGGAGCGACGCGCTTATGGATATGGCGATTGCGATGGACACGGCTGCGACATCCACACGGGCGGAGACAGCGGGGAAAACCACATTTGAGCCGATTGAGATAAATGAAAATGGGAAACGGAGATGGAGGAGCGAAGCTCCAGGAGCCCCCAGCGACTAGGGGAGCCGCATTAAGAGGACGAATGGACAGCAGGAACAGGAACTGACACAGCTGCAAAGAACGGGAGAACTTCACGGAAACCCGGGCGAAGCTCAGCCAGCCGAAGAGGAGGCACAGTGTCTGGCTATCAAGACGTGGGTGCACTAGAGTGAGCCAAAGTGGGACGCACGCAATCAGGACAAAAAGTGGTGCTGCATGGGCATCACGAACATAATTGTAAAGACCAAGAATGGGGTAACACAAGGCCAGGAGGGGAGAGAGGGAGAATGAGAAATGGCTGCGAGGACGCACAGTGGGGGGATGGAGGCCTCCCAACATACAGACACAATGCGAGAAGAGAGACCAGAGGAGTGCCAGTATCCGCAGCAGCAACTGACGCACCATCCCACACTACAACACAAACTGCCACCAAAACTGCAGCCCGCACCCAAACCAGAGTTAGCACCCATAGCAGCGAAATGCAGGGAAACCGTCCCATCCCGACCCAGAGTAAGAGGGTACCCATCGGCCCACACCCAGGCCCCGCCGAGAAGTCACGATCCAGCAAATCAGTGAGATGCCTAATATTCAGACACTACGAGCGCGTACCGCTCTGCAATGAAAAGAACCAGGAAATTGCTTCATTGATCAAAAGTGGGCTCTTCCCCCAGACGGCACAGGAGCACACTGGGATCCTGAATGCCATAAGGAATGCTAGAGGCGAAATTACTGCAACCACACACCTGAATGCAAGAGCGCAGATGGCTCTGCACCAATTGGACATCATCATCTCAGCAGCGTGGACAGTGGACAATGGAGTTGTGAACCTTGACGAGAATGAGTCATGGGACACACTAAAGATCCATGCAGTCCCTGCCAGACACTACATGGGGAAAGGCACGGGAGGGCATCAGGAGATGCGAGAAGCATTCGAAGTGCAGCAGGAGGGTACAGTCATCCTGACCAATGTAAGGTAGCTAGCGAACTCCGGTACGATCCGGGAGAGGAGGAAGAACAGAGAAATTTTCGAGCCGTCAGTAGTTTTCAAGGTAAAGTGGAGCATGGTGGCACAGAGCGTAGTCAATGGATGCATGGAGGCGGCAGGGGAGTGGTACCAAGTCGAAACATACTCGACTGCAGCACCTGACATCAGGTGTGAGCTCTGCTGTGGATTGGGACACGACTAGAACAAGTGCGGCAGTGAGTGCCAATGTGGCTACTGCTCAGGCCATTACCGGACATGCGACCACAAGTGCAATGTGGTGGGCTGCACTGCAAAGCCAGGATCACTCTACGGCTACACACTGGAGAAGTGCCCTAATTGCAAAGGAAATCACATCGCGTTCACCAGCAGGTACGTAAAGAAGCGGGAGGTCACTGAAGCAGTGCGGTAGAGAAGAAAAATTGCGCTGACTGACAGAGCATCTTCAAGTGCAGCTCAGGACATGGCAACACACTCGAACAGGGCGGTGCTTACCCCTAGGCCCTAAGGGGTGGCAGGAGGAGCGGAAGCTGAAGAAGAGATGACGGATGTGGACAAAGAAGAAGAGGCAGCGGGTGTGGCAAGAGACCTCAAGATGGCCGAGACCGAGACTGAGACTGTGACAATGATCGCGTCTAATACCAAAAATGAGATTGAAACAGGAGCCCTGGTTGCCGATGATTTGAGTGATCAAGCACAGCTGGGGGATGACATAGGTGTGGAGCGTTGCGGCACTAGGGACGGGAGTCGAACGCAGGCCGGATGTAGTGTGCTTGTAAAAGCCACTTCAAGATGAACCAGAGATTGGGTGTAGATATTCGGCATACGAAATAAAAAAATAACACGATTTTGGACAGCGATACGGAAACGGAGTGACCTGGTGTTTGACAATCGGACGCATTTCGACAGTGGTTCCAAATACGATGTTATCACTACAGACATCAGGAAAGAGGTGAAAAGATCGAAATGATTGTCAGTATTTACGATCAAAATAATGCCTGTCGGGAGAGAGAGATAGACTGGCACGAATGTTCAACTGCTAGAGAGTCATTCGGCAGGGCGGCATCAGCAACGAACCTAATTTCCGTCTGAAACACCTGGGAGTTCCGGAAGGCTCTGATGGCTCTGACGGAACCTCGTACGCTCTGACGGTGAATTACACGCTACCCGTCGCCCAGGTGACGTGTCGCGTTGCATACGTACCTCCTTTACTCTGTGGTTACGTATACACATCATCAGAACGACACGTGTGTTACACTCTTCGCAGGGGCTGCAGTTATGCTGAAGCCGTGTACACAACGCCTGGCGATCGACGACAAGCCTGGAAGCACTTGGGAGCGCCGGCGACTTGTCTGGGAGCACCTCGAATCACTGTCATGGATTCTGTTTGTATTCTCATCTATGTATCTATGCATCTATGTATCTATATAGCTGCCCATCTACACACGCTATATCTGGACTGGCTGCGGTCTGCCGAATATATACTCCCCGTCACGCTGTTCACCTCCGTTACCCCTTTGATCGAGCGTGTTTGAGATGCACTTGGAGACGGACATTGAGTGAACTCAGAGATGCACTGGGAGGCCGTGATTGAGCGAGTTTGGAGATGCACTTGGAGACTGAGATCGAGTGAACTCAGAGATGCACTTGGAGGCCGGGATCGAGCAAGTTTGGAGATGAACTTGGAGGCCGTGATCGAGCGAGTTTGGAGATGCTCTTGGAGGCCGTGATCGAACCAGTTTGGAGATTCACTTGGAGGGCGGGATCGAGCGAGATTGGAGGAGTACTTGGAGGCGGCCGATGGACGGCGCGCCGGGACTCAATTCATCAGTTAGTTAACTCGCAACCATGGGAATGTGACAAGGTGACTTTACCTTTGAAGCTCTTATGGAGAACTGGCTGGTGGCGGTCGATCGGTGGGGAGGTACACCAGAAGCTGAAGATACATTCAGGGGTCAATTCGAAATCGTGAGAATGAAGGGACGACAGACAATCTTAGGCGTATGCTGTACTCAGTGTTAACTCATGATCACGGCATGGAGAAATAGAGAGGGATGAATTAACTTTGTGTTCTGCGATGATGGTAGAGTTGTGGACGAGAAAGAGAGAGATGGGGGATGAAGATGAGCACGATATGGAGGATACGAGCAGCTATGTGAAATCAGGGGTACGACTTGCCTGAGTGGGTTTAAAAGACCTCGTATCGGTGTAATTACCCGCCGGATCGGGACTCATACCTGCCGTATCGGGATGGTAAATTGACTCGCACACGAAATCCTCTTAAGTTCCAGCTTCTCATGATAATTTCCTCCATCTCCTCTGAGCTCTCTCTTTCTTGTGCTCAACTCTACCATCACCTAAGAACACGAAGTTAAGTCATCCCTCTCTATCTCTCCATGCGATGATCATGACTTAACACCGAGTACAGCATACATCAAGTACAGCATCATCCCAAGATCGACAGTCTCCCGCTTCCAGCCAATCTCCCGCTCCCAGCCAGTCTCCTGCTCCCAGCCAGTTTCCCTTCTCTCGGCGGATGTTGTTGTACTCAACTCTCTACCTTCCCACAATTACACGTTATCCAATGAATAGAGTCTCAGCTGCCGTCGCGCCTCCCTTCAAATTGACCGCTTCCAAGTAATCCTCCAATCTCGCTCGATAATAGCCTGCAAGTGCATTACCAAACTCGCTCAATCACGGCCTCCCAGTGCATCTCTGAGTTCACGATCATGGCCTCCAAGTGCATCTCCAAACTCGCTCGATTACGGCCTCCTAGTTCGCACGATCACGGCCTCCAATTGCATCTCCAAACTCGCACGATCACGGCCTCGAAGTGCATCTCCAAACTCGCTCGATCACGGCTTCCAAGTGCATCTCTCAACTCACTCGATCATGGCCTCCAAGTACATCGTTAATGAGCGACGGCGGCTGTACGGAGATACAGGGGTGACGGAGGTTGAATGAGCGACGGGGAGTACATATTTGGGAGACCCCAGGGTAGATAGACATCATCTCATTTTCATCTCATCCGGATCCACGCAATTGCGTGGATTCTCTCGGCCGGGTAGTTGAAAGGGCACGTACGCCAGCGTTCGGCCTTATAGGCATACGTATGGTAATTATGGTATACGGTTGCAAACGTGGACTCGAATGATAGTATATATAGGTGTATAGGTAAGATTATCGCTAGAGATCTAAGTCTCGTGGCGAGCTGACTATATAGAATGGCCGTTACCCGGACCTGGGTCACGTGCCGCCGTTACATTATCCCTCTCTTT
>Ga0307515_10002377_pt1 | contig 41060 bp, 42 predicted proteins | sample 17_EM_MG_FD_194513 | JGI IMG/M metagenome (GOLD analysis project Ga0307515, IMG submission 194513) | Populus trichocarpa ectomycorrhiza microbial communities from riparian zone in the Pacific Northwest, United States - 17_EM | ecosystem: Host-associated > Plants > Roots > Unclassified | place... | reverse complement strand
ATCAGACTTCAGTAAACCATCAGTTCTATTACATTTACTACTATTATGATATATCGACGAAAGCTAGAATAAAATAGCACACAAAGGAAATCCTAAATCCGATCACTGACACCATTCCTAACCTCGAAGCGACATCGCACCCTCCACAATCGTACTTCCATCGACTAATCCCGTATTCTCAACACTGGTCATGTTGGCGATGTCGTTGCTGCTGCTGTTGCTGTCGCTGCAGGGGACGGGCTGGCTGCTGCTGGCGATGGCAGGCAGAACAGCTGAGAATCGCATACTAGCTTCAGTAGCAGCAACAAAGCTGCTGAGACGATTAAAAGAATTGTCGGGCTGCTCTATGAGCTTCTCCGGAAGGTAATCAAGGAAGTCCTCATCAAAGCTGCCCTAATCGTTGTGAGGTTGTGCCATCGCTGGGTCTGTACCAGTTGAGTGGATCCTTCGGCGGATCATGCTGCAGATATTGTCTATCTTTTTGGCTTCAACTTCTGGCGAGGAAGAACAAAAATCCGCATTCGGATGGCGAAATACATCTGTGCATGCATTATTAACCGCGTGATTAATGTTTCTTGTAACCCACATGCGTTGTGCTCCACCTCCTGGACCAAACTCTGGCGGGACCCTAAACACGCCTGTTTTCCTGGCCGACAGACAATGGTGGATGGCCATTGCGGTGAGGGCAATGAATGTCAGGTTGATTTTATCAATCAATGATCTAACTTTCATTCCCATTTGTTGTATGCCATAGAAGTATGTCCGGTGAATAAGATCCACAATTTCAGTCGCTGCAAATTGAAACTTGCACTCCTAAATTGATTGTCAAGACAACGATTAAACAAGAAGGGAACTTTGAACTTACCTCACAAACGTTCATGGGGCATGTAAACCTGTCATTGGCCAATAGCCAGGCTACCACTATCCGGATCTCTGTAGGCGACTGTGTTCGAAATCTGTAAATAGAGTCGATTGAGGTCTTGCAGTGGTATACCATCGCTGCACAGGAGCAAGTAATCTTTGCCAGAGCCAGATGCACAATGTCAGCAATGAAAACAATCGTTGAGATAATTCATTTACCACTGAAATGTAGGCACGTGCAGGGTCTGAGTTCCTCTGGGCTGGATCAATCCTGGCGATTTCCTCATACCACCAACTATCAATCTGGGCGGTCTTCACCGCATTCGTGGCAAAGGGATTAAGAAACATCGCAGAATTGATAGCTATAGGCTTGACACGTGCCATGACCATCACCGGAACGCCTGGAAGGGTAGTCTGGGCGTTGTATTCTGTGCCAACGATGAGGCCTGTCACGTCGTCAACAAAGGGCTCATATTGCCACAGATTTCCAGCTTTCCATGCAACCAATTGCTCACCGGCATCGTTTGGATCCTTCATCCGGTAAATATATTCATTAGCGGCCGGATTCAATCATTCAAACGCTTAATTCGATACCTTCTTGGATGCCAGCGGCGCAGGCTTGCGTTCATCCTCCTCCTCCGAGACAATATTGACCTCCCGATGCTCAGGATGTGGGGGTTGCGCCAACGTAGGAGTTAATTGAGTCGCTGCAACTCGTTTTCCAAGTGTCGACGTGAAGGAATCTTTTGATGGCCGCTTGCCCGTGGCTTTCCTGGATGGTCGCTGAACAGGCTCATCGTCGGATTCTGAAATGTCATCTCGAAAATCATTGGGATTGTCGGGTATCCTGCTGAGATTGTCATCGAGATCCTCGTCATGGATAGATCGTCTGCTTCTCCTGGTGCTGGAATGAAGAGGAGGAGGAGAAGTGCGGCGCCTTCTTGTCATGATTTAAAGAGGTGGTGAGTGATAAGTACGAAAAATCAAAGGAGTGACTAAAGGAAATGTGAATGAATGTAGAGTAAATGAATTGAAGCGTTGTGGAAAGGAAAGAAAGCGTGGATATGATTAAAAGCATCATCGTGATGCGTCTTTTAATCCTGTCAACGATTCAAGGATCTTGGCTTGTCCCGCCACCCTCACTTCCAACTCCTTGGATGGAGGGGAACTAGGAACTAAGAATGGCATGTGACAAGCATGCCGCAGGGTTGTTGATTGGCTTCCTTTGGCAAAAATCGTTCTCGCAACGAGCTAAAAAGCGTTCGCGTTTCACTAATCATTTGGGCTAACTTCTGCTGGGTAAAGATACTGAACTACCAATTACATGAAAGCCATACACGGAGTCCTATCGCTGCCACTATGCCATTCCCAAAAATAGACATCTCAACGATTAATCCCAACATCGTGAACTCTCAACACAGCCCTTCATGCATGAATATGAATCATGTAATAATACAATAAACAAACCACCAAAAAGAGACCCAAAACCTCACCAAGAAACTCCAAATTATCACCCATCCGTCCACCCTCCAAAGTGCCAGAAAAATACCCACCCACAACGCAAATCATCAAACAACCGTCCAGCCAGTGCATTCCATCCTCACAACGACTAATTTGCAGCTGGGCGGCTGCTTGTACGCTTCCTATTGGCCACAGAGCCTGCAGCGGGAGGATTCGCAATGTAATCGTGCTCGCGTAGCCAAGCCACATCCTCATTAGCAACAACGCTTCGCTCGTAATCGGCAAAGAGACCAACAGCACAGTTTCGGATCACTTCAAGGTATCGCTGCTGTCTGATTATCCTCTTTTGATGCTTCCGTTCAAGCTTTTCGAACCCTGTTTTCGTCGTCGGAAAGCTTCTTGGATTTGGGCGCCGCGTCTCAACATCATCATCCGATTCCTCCCCGATATCGTCGATCATATCCTCGGCTGGAGGTGGGAGGATGTTATCCAGAGGATGGTAGCTGCGGCCACCACGCATAGGCGTCTGGGCACCATCTGTGCGGTCAGCTTGTTGGCCACGATAAACGACGCACAAACGTGTTGGGTTGCTTAATTTCATCGCCACCTTTACCCATCCGGCAGCAGAATTGTTATCGAAGATTGGGGTAACATTACAGGCGTACGGACCACCATCTCCATTAGGCTCCTCCAGGCAGCCCCAAAGCTCTCGGATTTTCGGCCTGGGGTCTGGCAGACTGGGGATTGCAGCATTCACGATTGACAAAATGTTCGTATCGACGATTGATGTAATTATCGGAAGTATCGATCCATCATCCCCAGGCCAGTGCCATGAGAATAGCTGAGGATTGTTTTCACGCACCCTCTTCCCAGCAATATCGGGATCCACATGAGCGATGGTAAAGCTAAATCGCTCGACAAGGAAATCGTTCGAGGCGTTACAACGCGCCTTTAGTGGCGATGACCTGTGACCCGAGGTTCTTTCCTCGTCGTTCTCTGGATCTACACAGCATCAGGAAGAGCAAAAGAAGCATCGGGGCGATGAAATACATACCAACGTGCACGGGTTTCCTCGTCTTAGTCGGGGTTAATTCGAGCCTATTCTTCCTTTGGCGAAGGCCAATCTCCGCCAACTGGACCAGTGCTGCCTTGAGTTTCTGACCATCGAGGTTAGTGTTGTCTGCCATATACCGTTTCCAAAGCGGCCTTGTAGACTACAGTTCACTGATTCGAGTAACCCAACGATCGATTAGGAGATCGCATTGGTCGGGGCCGGCGCCTTGCTTGTGGATGATGCTCATGGACTGGGCAATCTCCCAGACGCGCTCCCTCACTTTATTATCTATCCATTGTGTTGTCAAGCCACCCTTATCCTGCCAAATCCCCATGGTTTCTGCTGCCCATTGGCTGAATCCAACACCGGGGTTCTCGGCCCAGACACGGACTGCAAGTGTCGCCATCTGGATTGTATTAGCATCAGCGACAACTGATTTCGGCAACCAGAAGGCATCACATTCCATTTTAGGTTGTCATCGGTGGTCAATGATTGTGTGGTGGATATCAAATGCTTGTTACTCTAAACAAGCGTCGGGAGTGTTGAATATATTGTCAAGGGTGATGAGATGCGATAGCAGAGGTGAGGAGGGTGTGTCGAAGGTTCTGCAGATTGTAAGTAAGGTGGGCAGGCTAGGCACATATATATATGGGCTTGGAGGGTTTTCTTGATCCAGCGACATCATCTTGGCTGCAATTCAGGTAGGAGGCAATTTGCTTCGCATCATCTAAGCACCCTGATTTGTTGACTGAATGCTTAAGTTCATCACAAAGCCAACTGAAAGCATGCTCTGCAGTCATATCTCACTCGTTTGACCTTGCTCTAGTTCTTGTACCCCGCGATGATGTCCCTGAGTTGGTATCTAAGAAGCATGCACGGTTCAGGTAAGGTACGGACATAACATAATGTGACAACCATAAATCAAGCAATGGGCATAGGAGGGGCTTGTGAGGGGGCAAACCAATCGCTGTGACGAGCTGAATGAAGATGCGGTATGCTTTTCGAGATCCAAGGTATGTTGAAATTGAGAGAGCGAGTAAACACTTTTGCAAATGTGTGAAGGAGGATGAGAGAAATCCTATGAGAGTGGTAGGACCCCTTTTTGGAAAAAGTAAATTGCGGTGCGGCTTTTTCCGAGGACAGCCGGCTTGTAATAGTGTGAGTAGGTAAAAGACCGTCGAGACGCTTCTTAACATTGTTCCAACAGTTCATTTTGCTAACGAAACATGGATCTTTGTCAACTGTGTCTTTACTGCTCGAAGACGTACTCCTACATCGGTGCTTATATCACTCACCTCCGTCGCAACCACAACGAAAGGATAGTGTACATATCTGTCGAAAAATTGCCAGATGATGGTTTTGCGATTGAGCACGATAGTATTTTACTTCCATTCGTTCACGAAACGCATCACGACCCATTTCTTCACCCTTCCGACGATGATTCCAGCGATACAGAAGCTGACACCAAGAATGTGTGTATCAATCCAGAGCAAACTCCAGTTCGGACACGTATTTGTGGTACTCCACACTTGGACAACCGTCTGGCCGGCAAGCCTGTTAGTAACGAGTATTGCGATATCTTCGACGATGAAATTGATCTATTGTCACGGTTTTCGTGCGAGGAGGAGTATCGATTAGCGCACTGGTGCGTCAAGCACAACTTGAGCAGAGCTGCTATCAATGAGCTTTCAGGAACCTTACAATGGGAACCGTCAGCAACTTCACTTCGTCCCACACTGTATTCAAAAGGTTGAACGAAATGTCCTACGCAACGGGCATCGACTCTTGGAAATCCGGTGAAGTGGGTTACAATTGTTTGGCTGAACCTAACAACCTTTGCGACGATGATTACACACGTTTCCTTTACCACAATTCTTTTGCATGCATTGAGTTCCTCATGCAACAGGCTGCGTTCAGGGAACATATGTCGTATGCTCCAGCAAAGAAATTCAATGATGCTGGGGAACGTATCTACTCAGAGGTGAAATCAAGCAACTGGTGGTGGAATGAACAGGTATGTTAGTTGAATTTCATCATAACTACGATGATTTTGACCGCTTCATTACCTACGGTGGCCGCTTGAAGCTACGATTGTCCCTTTATTCGGCAGTTCAGACCACTCACATCTTACAAACTATCCGGGCGACGAGAAGGAAGGGCCAATATATTTGAGTCTTGGAAACATCGACTCGACGATTAGATGAAATCCTTTGAATCTTGCAAACATCCTTGTTGCCCTTCTTCCTGTTCCTCCGAAATATCACTTTAAAGGACATGGAAAGACAACTGCCGTGAAGGAACATCAAATCCACAATCGGGATGTTGTAATGAAAGTCTTCGAGCTTATTTTTCATTCTCTCGACGGGCTTTTCAACACTCGAAAGCTTGTGCTTTGTGCGGACGGTCGGATGCGGCAATGTTATCCTGTCATCTGTGCATGGACGGCTGACTACTTCGAAAACATTCACTTGCATTCAATCACGCAGCCCCATTGCCCTGTGTGCGAAGCACTGAAATCGTCATTTGGAGAAGGGAATTCATTGGCGTGGCAATTGAGAGACTATCAACTATACTTCCAAAAAATGATACTCGCGACTCAGGGAGATGAGACGGAGGGACGGGAAGCAAGATAATATCCGGAAGATCGAGCAGTTGGAAGCTGAGAAGGGGTCATCTGGCATATGAAATGCATCTCTCTGACAACTATTATCGTACCCGATATTCTTCATACCATCTATCTCGGTATGCTCAAGCATTTGATGGACTGGGTAACGTCCTTCCTGGAACAACATTCCAGGATCGACAAATTCAACCAACGCCGGGTGATGATGCCTCCATATCCTGGCTTCGCTCGATTCAACAAGCCAGATTGCCAGGTGACGCAATGGAGTGGTAAGGAGATGAAAGCACTCGGGCATGTGATTGTTCCAGTTTTGACGGCGACTCTATTATACCCTTTGGTGAGCCAACGGATTCCCTTCACAGAAGCCCTGTTGTGCATCAAGAACTCAGTGTAATTTCACCTTATGGCACAGTACCGGTACCATACTGAGGCCACGATCGAGTACATGGAGAATTATCTGGAGGAGTTTCATTGTCACAAGGATGTTTTCAGTCTATTCCGCCCCAGTAAATCTACAAAGAAGATATCGGAAGCCTTGAAAAAGCAGCTAACTTTGGACAAACAGTAGGAACGGAAGAGTGACCCCGCTTGGAACAATCTTTCTGCGGCTGCAACGCATCGTCGCATTGATGAAGATAAAACCCAGATCGAGTCAGAAATTGCCCAACATCTTGTCGACGAATCGGATTTCAACTTTGTGAAGATGCATCTCCTGAACCACTTCTCTGACCATATCTGCCAGCTTGGCAACCTCTTAAATGTAAGCTCTGAACTCCCAGAAAAAACGATGATGGATCTTAAACAAGCGTACCGACAATCGAATCGTCATGACTCCTCCTTCCAGATTTTGCAAACGAAAGCCCGAAAAGAAATGTTTCAGTATCGAGAGCTGATTGGAAACGCTGCAAAACAATGTCGCGACGATGATATGCCACTATCCAAAGCGCCTATCAAGCGAATGATGAAAAACCCGCCACCAGAAATCAAGACCCTTGATGACTTGGCCGAGTGGTCTGCAATGCCAAACGGGGAGCTACAGAATCACATTGCTTGGTGTTTCAAGAGATTTACCGACTTCACAGACTATGTCGAGCACGATCAGTATTTCAGTCGTCTCAACGATGCAAAATACATTCGGTACAACTCTGTAGTATTTCCGGTGACGTCTTTTCAATGCGATGAGCAAGCAGTTCATATGGTTCGTTGCACTGGGTCCACAAGGTGGAGAATGCATAAGCCACAAAGAAATAGTACAGTGCTTCTCTGGATGGGGACGAGTCTGGATAGCCGCATCAAGTCGATTGCGGGACTCATTCCCGCACGGTTGAAGTGTCTGTTCGTGGTCGAGGATGCTGAATCGAGCGTTAAAGGGCTTCTTGCCTTGGTTCAGACGTTTGCAACAGGGCCGATATGTCAGACTGCTGGTATGGTGATTGTCGAGAAGAGGCATCAACCTCCGATGCAACCCTTGCACAATGGAAGCTACCGTCGTAAGCCTCTTTTCGGCATCGGAACCACTTATACTGTCCCTATAAGCACGATCCAAGGAGCTGTACACCATCTTCCGCTGACGCCGCAGCCAGATAGCTCGCGGTGGTACTTGAGCAACACAATTGACTTGAATGCTTTCAATTTGTTTTACATGTAGATTATTCAACTTGATGCTTGAAGTAATCATTGCAGCGATATATACAAATCTGATGTGTTTCCTCTGGGTGTCATAATGTTTGTAATGGGAGTTGTGCAAGCTTGTATATAATCGATGTCTCAAGGGATTAAATAGTTAAGAATATTCTTGAAATCAATGTAACAGTTCAAAAAACCGTCGAAACAATTAAAATCTAGATGACCAATGTGAAAGAAACAAGTGCAATAAATTAGCTTACATGACTAAACACGTTTTGAGATGTTGTGACGACGTGATCACATCATTGAACGCTTCAAAGCATGGTGGAAGATTGTAAATAAGTCGCTCGGATTATTTGTGGAGAATGTGGAGAAGGACCGGTGCATGGGGTACAATTTCAGAAACCAATTTCACTTTTTGCTGATGTCAACAGATTGAACGAATTGATATTCTCATATGTAGAAGTCACAGTATAACGTTAGAAGCTGTGAATGAATTACTCTGTAGTGGTTGAACATTCTAACAGCTACATACTTGGTGCAATATAAACTTGATATTGAATAGAGTTTCAATTCAATTACTTGTTCAGTGTGAAAATTGAATAGGACAACATCAAATATTCAGAATATGAACAATCGGTAGATGAAACATTAGTATGGTATTAGTTTTCGTGTGGAAAGAAGTTTCAATGATAGCATCCAGAACTTGTAGAAGTGTGGAAAACATTATAATTTAAAAAAAAATTGAAGTTAGTACTTGACAAAGAGTGAAATCGCTGAGACAGAAGTAATTTTTGCAACTCTGTAATATAGTAACAGTACCTGCTGGCATGTAGATCAACTGCTGTAGATAACTGAATGCAGCTGAACTATACTTTTGGTACAGTGTACAACAAATTTTCAGCAGTTTTGGTATTGCCAGATAAAGTCAAAGCAATATCTATTATGCAACATAATTCTCATTACAGATTCGATATAATTGTCTTTTTGGCAAAGTAGCTATATCATCTCTACTGGACTATAAGATGGCAATAGACAATTATATCAACTCAACTAAGATTGAGCTGCATATTTGCAGTATGTATTAGATATTGTATCAAAAGTAGAAGAATGCATGCCATATTGCTCTTATTGACAATTATTACATAATATTCAATTTCAGGGCTTCTCAGCAGTCTGTCTAGGAATTGTGACATTACTGTTCCGGCCATGAAGTATCAACTTTCTGATATCCATCCAATGATCGCATGATCATTTATCAGAATATGCCCTATTCTCATAAGATAGTTTAGTATTAAGTTACAATTCATTGATAGTATATCACTATACCAATTTAACTGATAATGTTGGATGCTACTACCCAGCAAATGAAGAGTAACTCTGAATCATCTTGCTTTGGCTATCCAAATAGTGCTAAGTGTAGTAAACAGCATACTGGGGTAGATTTAAAGGTCAAAAAATGGATATTGTTAAAAGGTATAGTCAACATCTTGTAAATTGCCTCTTTGATAATCTCAATACCTCAACACTTGAAGAGACTATTCCAGATCCTGCTTAATTGCATGTGAATAAGTTTTCTCTCATTGTTGCACCATTTCCACTCTCTTATTATTATCATAATCTCCAGAAATTTTTTCACATACTGTATTCCATATCGCATTGCTATACTAACTCTGATCTAATCTGCACATTCCCTAGTAACATTGTTTCGATACCATATGGGAAAGTGTATTCTACACCGTTTGCTATTGATAATAATATGAATTCCCTAGATATGTATAACTTTGCCAAGCAGCTTATGAGTAAGTACTTATAAATTCTAATTCAAACACATTCAATTAGCAATATAATAAGACCCAAGTCAACAGCTTTTAAGTATAATATTAATTTCATTCATTCCATTATTACAAAATACATTACATTTTGTCGGAATATGTAAAAGTATGCATATTTGGAACATCTACTGTACAAGATATAGTAGAATGCATTTGTAGTATTTGTTTGGAACTGCCACAATACAACTACTATACAGATGAACTAGTGACAGATGGAATTCCCATCTGTTAGTATATATACCTCTACTCACCCCAATACCTCTAAAGATATTTTCAGTCACTATATCAAAAATTAGCAGTATGCAACTATAGTGGACATATATTTATTCAGCAAAAAGCAAATAATAGTTCCAATGATTATAACTGTACCTCTGACTTAAAAGAAGCACATACTTAATTACTGCTCTCAGTATTATTCAACTGCAATAGCAGCATTCATACAGTGCTTCAAGATATGTATTCCAGATTACCACAATGTAGCATACTTATTCCACTGTCTATTTATTTACTTCTCAACTCATTAGTACTTTCCAAGTGTTGATAGCAGAATAGAAAATACTTTCTTTCTTTCATGTTATACACTGAGTACATTATACCTGATATCTTGGAATCATCAATGGGTGTTAACTACAGTCCAGTATTAGATATCTCCTCTATTCTTTCAATATTACTAGGCTAAACAATAACTCCATTGCCAACCACTTCACTATTACTGCCCATAATCTACTGTCCATTATTGCTAGTCATTATCACGTTGAAAATAAACCTCTGAGAAATGCCTCTCCTTCTGTATTTCCAATCCTGCCTTCAATCTCTTCAGGTAACTCCAATATATTCATTACCAGCCAGTATTTTGTAACAGAACCAGCTAGTGAACATATTAATACTGTTAGTACAGTGAATAACAATGGAACCAACCATATTATAGAGACAAACAACACAAATTCAATGCATGGCAAAAGGAATTTGGGTAAAGCAGAGTCATTGGCTGAAGCAGTCCGATCAAATAATTTACAAACTGTAATGTCAGAACTGATAATGTACCAGGTGATATACTATGTCATCAGTGAGGTATCTAATAGGAATAATCGCACACAGCAACATTCTACTGGGAACAAATCTCAGGTATCAGAGTTACATTTCATATCTTTATATGTGGTGTCAAAATTTGATTGAATAATTCAAGGAAATTTGAATCCACATTTCAGTAATTATGAAGATGTACAATTTATGTATCTGTTGTATGAAGTTTTCTTTAGTCTTGAGTCATGTAGAGTGGCTATTGGACCTTTAGGTAACATTTCTAGAATGTTATTATTTGCATAAGCATATTCTTTATACGATACACTCATATTACAGGCCTTGATTTGACAATAGAAGTCCAACATTGAAAAGCTGGATATTGATGGTTGGATCATATTATTTACACAATGATCTATTATTATCACAATGTGATATAAGTCAATTCCATTGGTACTATATTGGTGTATATTGGAGTTGGCTTTTTGCATGTATTTCTACTATTTTGAAACATTGGCAATAGTGCAAATTGCCTATAGACCGTGCGACCCATACAGACACATAGGCAAGGCTCATAGCAAGCTCCCTGAGGACCCCTGCACATTGCGTAGGCTATGGTCCTCCATAGTTGATTGGCAGAGCAATATAGGTGGGCCTATGGACCTATATATGATTGCAGTGGGAGATAGACCTACCTGTTGTTACAGCCTGGTGCCTTTGTTGCTATACCAGTCACACTATCACTGCGAGTTCACAATCTAGCCTGCTGGTACCTGAGAGGCTGCTTGAATGGCTGCTAGGATGGCTACTTGAGGGACTGTTTGAGAAAGCCGTGCATGATAAAGCTGTACTTCAGGATTTGAGTTTTCCACAGGAAGCATTTCACCAACTGAAAACTCTGAGTTTCTGGAAGCTTTGGTGAATAGAAAGTTTTAAGTCTGTTAAAGCTTGGACATTCATGTTGCTGTAGTCAACCAACCTACTCAACTAAGTACTTTTGGTACCATCACCATCACTATCACCATTACCATTACCATTACCATTACCATTACCATTACCATTACCATCACCATCACCATGACCACCATGACCATTGGTACTTGGCTACATACACCCAAAATTGGTGGGAAATGTGCTGCAGACTCTGCTGAAAGTACTGAGTTGGAGATCTGCCCTCTCCGCGATTCAACTGCCGATGTTCCCTGCAGAATCCAAGGCTGCAATTGTTAACACCGTGACCTTGAGGTGATATGAGATCTGGTTATTGAGGCCACAATAAGAATAAGATTCAGACTACCATATTGACCAATTGTATATTTGTGGCCAACATATGATGCTGGCCCTATGCCACACACAGCATGCTACACACCGCCTGCCACCCGCCATCCACCACCAGCCTCATGCCTCCCTCGGCAAGCACCTGAGCAATTCTCTGTAATGATTATGCAGAAGCATACAGGGAAGCAATAGTCAAGTGAGAGTAGAAGTCTCATTCCTCTTGGGAGTGTACTTGGGAGCATAGAGCCAAATAGGCTGGGAGTGTATAATCAACACCAATTGGGAGAATATTTGAGACCAACTTGGAGGTGAACATGGGAGTATACTTGGAGTGTACTTTGGAGCTGATTGACAGTGTACTTGGGATCATATAGTCAAGCAGGCTAGTAGTGTATCATCAATTGCAATTGGGAGTGTACATGAGAGCATCCTCAGGGGTGTGCGTGAGTTTTATGAGTGCTTACTGGGGAGTGTAGAGTCAAGCAGACTGGGAGTGTGCCATTGAGTGCGTTTGCAAGAATCATTTAAAGTGTGCCCGAGTGAATATGTGAGAATATACTGGGAGGTGAACTTTGCAGAATACTTGGTCAGTAGTTGGAAGTGCTTTGAGTGCTCATTTGCAAGCACGCGGTAATGCAGGCTTGGAGTGTCCCCTCCAGAGCAATTGCGAGCATCCGTGAGAGGATACTGGGGAGTGTACTTGACAACATACTCGGAAGTATACTTGGGAGTGTACTTAGGAGCATCCTCAGAGCATGCTTGAGAGTGTACGTCAAGCAGGCTAGGAGTGTGCGATAGAGAGCAACTAGAACCGTACAGTCAAGTGGGCAGGGAGTGTGCAATCGAGTGCAATCCAGAGTATATCTCAGAGTTCAGTTGGAACTATGCACTGAAGTGGATCTGGCAGCTTGCATTCAAGTTTGGTTTATGCAGTGTGATGTATAGTATGCTGTGTTATGTATAGTATCCAGTGCCCAAAAGTTCATGAGTATCATAGTAATCTAGTCATCAGTTAGGTCCATAGGACCTCATAGTGCCATGTGTCAAATATGCTATAAATTACTATCCAACAATCCGCATGTCTTTGAGTTGTGTATCATGTAAGGTCATTATTCCTGGTGAATTTCATATTGAATTGTTTGCCTTATATTCCCAATTACGTGTACCAAAAGCAAATGCATTTTACTCTAGTTTTGATATCCACTCCACTTCCAGAGACAATCTCAGCTGCAATACATAATAGTGTATCTTGCCATGTGTATATATTTTCAGATTTCAATTATATGGTAATCTTGATATTCTATACTGTATCTGCATTCTCATTCTGCACCCCCACACTATACTTTCATTCTGCACTTCCATTCTTGACACTCTATAAACACTAACATTTTCCTGCTTTGGATTATGTACCGCTTTACCCATTTTTCTTTGCATCATTTCTACATTTTCTTCATTGCCATTCTTTATATGTTTCAAACTAGAAGACCACAGCGGAGACCAAAATCATCTATACTGAATGTCACTGCTACTTCACTATGTAATACCAGTTCAATATATTATCCCTTTGCTGGTGGCGGGCCCCCAACAGGGCTCACTCTCACATGTATTGCACCTTGTTGCTTATTACACCACAGCCACCCACTTAAACCCCCCACTACAATATTATAAATTAAAAGATAACAAGTAGAAGCTACCATTTATGAATTCTTGGGGCAGTGTGACAAGTTCTCTAGTGCTGAGTTGCATATAAATAGCAGTACTTTGGAGATTGTGAGAGTACCATCCTCCAGCCCAGCAGCAACAACCTTCCCACTTCCCATCTACCACACCACCATGACCATGAACAGAGATGCCCTCAGACCTCGGAATCTCAATGTCAACTACCTACCCCTACCATTTATACTCTCATCTTCACCATTCACATGAAAAAAGGCAAAAAAACAAAGTGCCAAGCATCCCATCATGGACGATCACTCTGGTCCAAAGCACACCTCCTTCCAACCACCACTACCACCTTCAGTTGTACAGCACTAACCTGTCATTGTAGTCGATGTGTCTTCACCAGATACTCAAGATCCCCCTGCAATGCTCAATCTTGATGATAATTATAGCTCCACAAATGAGGCATATATTGAACCAGATGGGTCGAACACAGCTGATCACTTGGCACCCATGGCAAAAGAAATAGTTGAAATGCACTGATCACTAGAAGCTTCAATTCTCAAGTACAGGTAAATGCGTAGTCTTTTATATATGGTATTCGGAGTCTGTCTTGTATGTCTTGTACGCATGCATGCCCACTCAGTTGGCATCTCCAGCTGAGTCTGGAATGTCCATCATTTTATGGAGATAATGCATCAGCCCAACTAAAGCCATACACCAGGAAGATGGACCGTATATGCAACACTCCCCCCTCTTCGTACGCTCTGTGGAGCAAGAAAACACACAAACAAACAAACAAACAATCAAACAAATTTTGATTCCCATAGTGGCCTCCTTAAAACCCTATGTAACAAGTGAGCAGGGAACAGTACTACTGTAGTTTGAGGATGGCCATCCATATAAACAAAGAAATCCGTATTTGAAAAGAAAAAACAACCTTAAATCTAATGTTGAATTGAAGTTTCATTAGCATAGATAGATTGCTTTCGTGAGCATTGTATACTGATCTTTACTCAATGCTTTCATGAGTATATCTTCTACATTTTCATCTGTGTGTAAGTGGGAGTTGTCAACTATTCGTCATGTATGCAGATCACAACAGTTGTGATGGCACACATCGATGTGTTCAGTTTGAGGTTTGATGATTTCCATGGTGATCAGGGTGAGAGCACCCTGATCGCTGCAGTTGATTGGCAGCAGTGGTAAGTCTTTGCTGTGAATGTCATTCTGTAATTGAAGTAACAATTTCGCATCGAAGGAGGCCTCCGAACTGGCGATTAAGTCAACCTCGAGAGCTGAGCTGGCAACGAGACTTTCCTTTCGACACCGCCTCAAGATAGCCAAAATCCTGGCTAGGAACAGATGCCATCCCTCACACTTGTGGTCCACCCTGTCATCGGCCCAATCGGAATCCGAGTACCCTAGGAGACAATGACTGATGTTGATTCTGATGCTGTTGCCATTGATGTGTACTCAAATATGGGCTGTTGATTCAAAATACTAAAGGACTTGCTTATCAGCAGTCAGATGGCTGGTGAATGACCAGGAATTGTAACGAGAATGTGCAGCAACCGCATATGAGATATCTGGCCAGTTGCAAGTGCTGCGTACATTGGTGATTCCACAACTGCTGGATGCTCTGTGGGATCTTCCAATTACTTCGACCCCTGATCCTCGGCAAAGTCAAATTTTACATTGGGATCCATAGGCGTCGAGACACCATGACTATGTTCCATGCTGAATCATCTAAGGGTTGAGGTACATGAGGCATTCTGACCGAGACTGATTCCGGTTACACTGTGCTAGCTGTAGATCACGATGCCGAGCAATTGGCATGCTTGGTCAAGGGTCAGGGTTGTATATTTCTCTGATAGTTTTGCCTTGACCTTGATCACAGCCTTGGGGGAGGCCTCAGGATAAGACATGGAGATATCGTCAACATACAGAAGTATCAGAATACCGTTGATGTGGAGATAGAGGTTGGGATCGGCTGAGGACGCTGTGAACCCACAAGTGGGTAGAATGGCATTCATATCATCATGCCTTAGCCGTGAAGCTTGTTTAAGGCCATAGAGAGCTTTCCTGAGTCTGACAACAATCTTTGGTGGGTTGAGACGTTCTGGCCATCATCTGTTAGAGTCATGTAGATATCGTCACCGTCAATTTCGGGATTTAGAAACTCAGTAACACAATGCAGGTGAAACATATTCCATCTTTATCTCCCGATGAGCGAGATGAAATACTGAAACGTTGGTAGCTTCCCAACAGGGGCATTTGTCTCGCCGAAATCTGTCTGCTGGTATCTCTTTTCGACTAGCCATACTTTGTACCGACTGGTCCAGTCAGAATTGCATTTAGTCTTATCAGTGCACTTCAAGGCGTTCAGCTTGACTTGCGGTTGCTTTGCTTCCCGGGAGTTGAGAGCGGAGAAGGTGTTATTGAGCAGGATCGATGTGCTTTCATCCTTCATGGCTCCATTCCATTGATTTTGTTGAGGGCTTGCCATATCTTCCACATATGCGAATGGTTCTCCAGTGGCATCGGATGCCGTTAGTGCTTCTGCATAGGCCTTACCTTGAAATCTTGTGACACAACTCCCTATCAGCGGAGCTGGAGCTAGAGCTAGAGATGCTGGCAGTACTTGGCTTGATTTCTTGGTTGCTGCAGCTGAGTGCCTGGCAGTCTGATCCTCGCTGCACAGGCGCTGGCGGTGGGTGATGTTTTTTGCATCTGCTGTCGAACGCTGGGCAGTCTGATCCTCTCAGAGGAGGTGCCGGCTGTAGGTGATGTCGTCTGAATCTACTGCCGAGTGCTGGGCAGTCTGATCCTCCTGGTGGAGGCACCAGCTGTGTGGGGTTTATGCTTCCTTGTCAGGAACTTCATGCGTGTGAGAGGTGGATCTCCTTGTTGTCAGAGGTTGACTATCTTGGACAGGCTCATCTCCGGTATCTGTTTCCTCACCATATTCCTCATCCTCTTGTAATCCAAACATGTAGATCTCGTTGCTTCCATACTGTCATGACATGTGTGAATTCCATTCTTAGTTGAAGGCCACTTCTGATTGGGTATTCACCCTGTGGAATTCGGGATGCCATATCCTCCACAACGTTTTTGAGCGGTGTGTATAGCCTACCATCATACAGGGCTTTGATATCAGGCCAAATTTGCGTCGGCATTGTACATCAGAGATGAGTCTGCCAGCATAACATTCGAATTGGCGTAGGTTGTGGAGAGTAGCTTGATCTGATATCTCGTTGCCATCAGCATCGTGCGTAGGTTTTCCAAATCCATGCAGCATTTTGTATCGCATTTTGTATGGCGCTTGATCGCAATTGTGGTCATTTCATCTATTCAAGCCTTCATTGGGCGATGATTGATGGAGATAGACTGCGGTATTAACTGCTTCTCCACCGAACTGAACTAGAGCGTGGGAGTCGATCATCATTGCCTGGGCCTTTTCAGTGATTGTACAGATCAAGCGGATAGCAACACCATTCGTATGGTGACCGAATGGAGGGAATTGCTCGTATGTTGTGTCGCAGGCTGCGGGGACATATTGGAAGGTCTTATTGTTCTATTCTCTCGGTCCATTATCGCACCAAAATCGCTTGATCACGTATCCCATTGAGTCAACTTGGGCCTGAGATTACTCGGAGGTGGAGGTGCAGGTCTTGCAATTTTGTTCAGGAGCAGCCGGATGGATGTGTACCTCATAAAGTCGTTGATGAATAGTATATATTGTCAGTTGACTTCTAAGGTCGGTGTAGTGAAGGAACCGCACACATCTAAATGTACAAGTTCAAAGGGCTTTACAGTGCCCTTGACTGGCACTCAAATGAACATTTATTTGTGCGTGGCCTGGATGCTGACTGTGAACATAGAATCATTGCGTGTATATCTGTCGACTACAGACCTTATGGCACTAAGATTCATATGAGCTAGTCGTCAGTGCCATAATCTTGATTCTGTAAGTGTGAGAGATTTCCGAGTGGATCTAATTACGGCAATCAACGGTTCACTTAGACGAGAGGCAGCATGTCCACTTATCGATGAGATTGTAGGTGACTCTGATGCCTCGATTGTAGGCTCGTCAAATATTACTCTTCTAAGTCAGCTGTCCCTCTTGCTCTGTCTCCAACTGTTGGTAGTCAACGATTGGAGTGCAGTTGTGAGGACTATGTTACATATGCAATTGATGAGATTTCTGGCGACATTGCAGGATGATGACGAAGTTATGAAGCATTTCCCGTGCAGAAATATAGATGTATTCCTGCCACAATCTAATTGGTTGATCAATAGAAGAGAAAGTCAAAAAGTAGAAGTATGGAGGGCTTCAACTTGATACCCCTGTATAATGTCGACGAAATCATAATGCCTAGTGGTAACTGAATTGTTTTCTCGGAGTTCGATTTAGATAGGAAGGGAGAACCTTCTGAACCTCGAGAAGCTGTTGCGGGCTTCGCCCATGTACTGCGCCACTCTGGAGCCATTGACTTGCTTCGGAGCCACTGTGGTGGTGGCAGCACCTGTTGTGAGAGCACAAGTGGTTAGTCAGAGGCGATTGCAGTCTCTGGTTAAAGCCACGGCTGCTGTAGCAGTGGCCATTGCCACTTTCCACTACTCATGAATATCTTTGTAGGAGATGCAATCGACCTTGATGTTGCCTAGGGGTTCATATCACATCACCAGTCACTCTAATTGAAGTGGATTAAGGGTTACTGGTGGTGAATCCACCATCAAACCAGCTTGACCAGAGGCAGAGGGGATATGGAGCTCTTTCATATGATAATGAGAGTGCATACAGCTTGAACAACTCAAAAACACAAACCCAGAGTTCCTTGTGATTTGTAATGCCATATAATCCTTACTGAAGATATTATGACTATATGGATCACAATATGCGAACCAGTAATAGACATAGATTAGAATATGACATGAAGAGGTTTGAATTTGCATTACAGCATATTATCTACTGGAAATCACTTGAAATCAATAGTTACTACTATTTCCAATTTCAATAAAAATGCAATTATCTGAAGCTGCAGTCTAGCCTGCTAATGATATGTATTTCAAATGTTACCAACTATTCTCTATCCAACCTCCATATTTAATTGTACTCATTTTAGCTACATTCTGCTTACTGCAAGTAATTCATTATGTTTTCATTGTTACCATCAGTTGTTCATTCTGATCTACCCTCTACCTTTTCTATCTTATCTTCCACTACTTCCTCTTTATATCTACTTCTTGCAGTATCTTCTCCACCTCAGACCCTCATGTCTATCAATCTGACTATTTGATTCAATCAAAGTATCACTATACAGTTGCAGATGATAGAATTATTAAAGAAATGCTGTAGAACTAGAAATATCATTTGTTTCATTGTTTTTCTCATTATTGTGATGATATAACACTGTGAAGTAGATTCCATTTCAATGTCATTTGCATTGGAAATACTGAAAGTGGAAATGATTGGCTTCTCAATCCATGGTCACAATATTAGAGCTGTCAATCATTTCTGGCAGCTTATGATGTTATTGTAATTATCTGACAGGCTGCGGGGATAAATACTCCATTTATAAGCAAGAGGATTTTGTATCACGATGAGGGTCTGGAAGTAAATGGAAGCTCTGAGATCAATATCCTATGATAGTCAGATCTCAGAGTTGTACCGACTTGCAATATTGTTTGTAGGTATACATAGCCGCTCAGGCAATAGCACTATGGGTCGATACAGGGACTTGGAGCAATCTGAAGAGTATCTGATAATATAGGCTACAGTTTTGATAGTGTATATTAGAATAGACCGACTGCTGGGGATAGATGATATTTTAATTCGATATGCTACTCATGCCTGCACCAATTGCAGCCACTTCTGATTGGTGATGAATATTAAAACTGGTATATTCAGTTTGTATTCAAATATCTGTATTGATACATCTATAAACATATTGATATACATGCAGTCCCTTTTGACTTGCTGCCAGGAGTGCAAGAGAGCAATTGGAAGATACCTGCCAAGAGATAGGAAGCATGTAATCCAAAATTTAAATATTGAAGAACATGATTGAGACACCTGAGAGATTCACTTGGAGGATATAATTGAGTAAACTGAAAGATGAACATATGGGTAGTAATCATAAAAGGTTGCAGATGCACAGACAGGTGGTGATTATCCAGGTGCATTCATGCAGAGACAGGCTATGATCATACCCACTTTGAGGCCATGATTGAGTAAACCCAAAAATGCACTTGGAGGCTATAATTGACAGAGTTTGGAGGTCAGTCTGTGAGGATATGTTTATGTCAACATGGATGGTGTGATCAACTGAACTAAAGGATGAACGTGGTAAGTAGTGTTGAAGTCAGTTTAGATGGACGATTTGAGATAGTAATTGGGGAACATTGTTGGTATATTGGAGCTGAATGATTAGAAGGCGGTTATGTTGATGGTAGTCGATGTGGAAGCCATCATTTCGGACAGAGGCTGATTACCTGCTATTACTCCAAACCCTTGTTAACTTGCTATCTTGGAAATGAGATGAGAGTTGACTTTATGTTTAAGCACTTAGTGAGTGAGCCAAAGGTGGCTAATTGGGAGAGATGCACTTAAGGAACAGCCTGTGTGTGCTGGTCACCTCACAATGTGGAGAATGCAATAATAGTTGACTTCTACATAGAGCTTCTTAATAACAGGCCGAAGGGTGCTATACAGCTGTTAACTTCTAATTGTGAGAATGCAGGGTGATATACTAGCAGTAGGAAATATTTGATTATAGGTGGGTGCTGTACATAGCAGTATCTCATGATTTTAGGATTGGGAGTAAGAGAGTGAGAAGAGAACAACACATTGTTGAGAAATAGTATAGTTGTAAATACAAATGAGAAAGCTAGGGGATGGAAATGTAGATAACATGGGAGAACATCTGGAAATGTCAGAAATAATGTGTACAATCTGCTTCATCAAATTTTAAATTCCCTCTATTATTGTTCTTACTTTCAGAACCAGAGATTATGCCTGCTATACCAGTTAAGGTAAATTGTATCCACCATGAAATTTTCAATGTTCTTATTTCTTATGATGATTTCCCCAATCTTCATTTATCTCCATCTCCTATATCTCTCTGTCTTGTCCCTCACTTGATCATCACTGCTGAACCCAAAGTTGAATTATTCATGACAGTAACCAGATATCATAATTGTTATGGCATGAGTTATAAGTAATCATGAGTGTTATCAATTCTTAGTATCAGTAGAATTGATACAAATAGGTCAGTATTGAGTAATATAAGAAGACCAGAAGAGGTATGTAAAGTTGTGGCAGAATGATTGAGAATGATAAGGAAGTAGTCTGAGGTATTGTAATGTTGGAAGTTGTGAAGTAATTGTTTTAATAGATGTATTGATGGTAGTGTGTAAGATTATGGTTGAGGATTCCGATGGTTTATAGGAGTACTGCTGATGACTTGCTGGTAACAGATGAACTGTATATAATGAGAGGTTGTTGGTAGTTGAGGATTTCCTTTGCATCTCTCATATTGCTTTATCTGTTAAAAAAATAGGAATAGGTGACTTTGGAATGGATTTTGACCCCCTTGCTGTGTTTCTCAATACGAAATTTAAATTTTAAATTGAAATAAAATATACTTTGTTACTGATATCACCTAAGTCCAACCAAGCCTATTACCTGAGAATGGGCCATATCGTTACTTGCTTAATATAGAATTTCCTTGTACCCATCATCTGGGTGTAACTATTGTTCTGAATCATTTTTCTCTCCAATTTGGGTTTGCTCAGCACAATTTGGTATCAGATTTCACAGTTGCGATGATTGGGTCAACCATTCATTACAGATTACCATTTTGATACTTGCTACCTTCCATACTGATAACCACACAATGATGTTCAGCTATAGTGATAATTGGACCTGACAAACATATATGTTCCATCTGTCCGAAATGCCTGGTTGGTTTTCAACATCTGAATCTTTGAACCTGTGTGAAAGTATCCAACTGGTCCTTCCAGTACCCAAGTAACTACGAGTGAAAGTGTTTGGGGAGTACTGAGATATTTTACCTCCTTCAAATGGACTTTGAACAGAAGTCCCCAGCATAGTAGGCAGATTTAGTGTTAACAAATCAGTGCTTGCACCACACTGCACAAAGTATGTGGGTTAAGATTTTGGTCAGTTTAGGAATTGTGATCCAGAGAAATCGTCTAACTGGAATGGATACAATTGTGTGTAAATAATGTCAACAGTTGAACACGCAACAGCAGCGGGAATGACAGAATGGTCTGTATGTATACCCCTGATTATATAAATTCCTAGATTGCTGACACCATTTGAACATGGCGGATTGAGTTTGCACTTGTAGATATATGTGTATTGTTCTGATGTCACAATCGGAGGCTTCTTTTACTCTAATAACTCTGGTTTTGTTACAGAATCATGATCAACCTAGCGACCAGGATGTGGTTAAACAAGACATCATTGGACTCAAGGAGATCAAAAAACGACTTGCAAAGCGGCAGGAAATACTACTGCAGGTGGCCAAGTACTCAGAACAAGTCACATTGATTCAGGATGTGTGTAACCATGGTAAGAAGATTATACAATAACAGAATGAAATGATGGATGTGAATTCAAAGCATTTCCTCCCACCTGCTGGTGACTGTATTAGTTTGAACTTGATTATCTATCAAGTGGAATCTGAGCTTGATCATGTCTGATGACAGTAGAATATCGACCATCACCGGCAGAATGAATGTGAGGCACTGGCTTATAAGTATAGAGTTGTATGAGAATGTTTACAAGCAATCTGACTACTCTGGAATGAGCAAGGGAAAGTGTTCATGAAGGTGGCCAGAGCAGTACTAGCTGATCCTGAAGGGGTGCAAGACAACAGCGAGAAGATTCTAAACTGCTTTGACAATTCAGGGTTGAATTGAATACCGATATGTACAGGAATCGCATGATGTTGTGATGAATCTCAGCTCAACCCGAGGAGAATCAGTATTGAACAATGACTGATGCCATGTACCTTCGATCAGTATTGAGGGATTGCTTTGGTGCCAGTCTGGGCACATAGTTAGACTGACAGAAGTATCAGGCTGTGGAACCTATTAGCTTTTATTGGACTTCTGAAAGCTGCTTTTGGGGACCCCAGCTGAGTAGGGACTGCAGAATGGAAAATCCACAAGTTAGTACAAAACAACTGTGAGGACTCATTACAATGCTGAATCCCACTCAATTGCCACTGATCTTGATAGATATACATCTGCTGTTGGAGATGTCCTGTGAATGGGGTTTTCAGAAGATACAATGGATCTATTTTAGTATACTGATCATCTGGATAAACTCCCCAGATTCATTCTAATGTGTGTGAAGCAGGGTATTCAAATTAGAAAGCCACAGGTCGAAATGGCAGCAGCAAAGAGAGGGTAGATTGGTTTTGCCTTGTCCACCAAATTCCTGTCTGTTCTGAACCACTCAGCCACAGCTACAACTGTCACAGTGGCCAGAAAACTAAACCTGTCATAACAGATGTCAGTGGGAGAGGGTGGTATATCTCGCCGGTGGATACTGTGAAGACATTCATAATTTGGTGCTCTTAAGTGTGTCATAGGTTTAACCACTAGGTGGTGGAATTTACAGCAAGCAGCAAGACAGTGACATTTTGGGCTGTCCCAGCAGAGGAAAGAACAGGAATGACTGGTCGGTACTCTGAATCATTGGGTCGTCATTAAGTCAATTAATGGCAAGTAGCTGGTTGGTTGGTAGTACAAGTTTTGATGTGATTGTTTGGCAATGTTTTGACAGAATGAATCGATGGGAAACATTTACTTACAACCTGTACATTTACCGTTGAAGACCAGGTGATACAGCAATATACATTGACAGATTGCAGAGCAACTAATATTGCATGCATGGATCAGGGTAGGATTGGCCATCACCAGATACTTTAACATCAAATAAATGAATGAAGACAAGTCGAAGTCATCAAGAGAGGAATCATTCAAGCTGTTGATATCAAACAGCTTGAGAACGTACAGATACTTGTTCAGGACAATACATAGTAATTACCAATGTTTGTAAAAGAACTCTGGCATTATTCAATTGTTCTTGGAATTTCTTGGCTGTGTCTATATAAAGTAGAAACATGGTATTCCTTGAAAACAGTCAGGTTGGAATCACAGCATTTCATGATAGGTTGTCATGTACAGTTTATTTCAATCCACAGAGTGACCAATGAACACCCAGAACCAATTTGTGATCAACCAATGAATATTTTTGAACCACAAATCTGTCCCCCTGCATTTTTTAAGGAAATATCACTATACCTCATGGATTCTCGTTTCTAAAAACGGTGAAACAGAGGATGATAATGATTTTGAGGGCATCTGTATACAATATAAACAAAGCTAATTAAAGCAATGCTTTATGGGAACAACGATTGGAGAAGGGTGTTCTGAGACAGTACTATAAGTTCGTTTTGTTGTTTAGTAACATACTTGCCAAGCGGTTGCGACCACACCGATCTAGAAATGGGTATGGGGTATGGCATAATCGAGGAGGGACTCCCACTCAGGGATGGTTATACAAATGCTCAAGAGTTTATCATACTGTCCTTGAGGAATGGCTGGAAGACAATATGTAGATGGGATATATCCAATGATTATGATTCCCTCTTGAGGCGCTTGCACTGTTTTCCAAGAAGGCTGATGGCCACTTGTAGCTTTGAATTGATTATAGAGAGATAAGAGTAAAATGATAAAACATTGGTACCCTTTACCACTGATACATCACTATTGAATCTCCTTTGAAAAGCTACAATATAAATGGCATGACTTGATGTTCTTAGGGTAAATAAGTTCCTATGAATACCAGAGGGAGATGGATATAACCTGGTCTTCCAGATAAGATATTGTCAGTTGGAGTCTACTGTTGTGCAGTGCAGGACTAGCATTTCATCATTGGAAGTTTAGGGGTATAGTACAACTACATTTCCCAAAGTGGTTGATGGTTTGCCATCAACATTCGGGTATGATATCCTGATGGATATTAATTCCACACAAAAACATGTGGAACATGTTAAGGGGATGATAAAATGATTGTGGAAAGCCACATGATATTTGAATTGGGAAAAGTATGAGATTGATAAGAATTCAATTAGGTATATGGAACTTAGTTAATAAACAAATGTCATTTCTTTCAACCAATTGGGTACAGATCAAAATTGCAGTCAGAAGACTTAAACTACGGATGGATGCTTTAATAATACTATTCTGGTGCAACAATTTCTCCGATTTTGCAATTACTATCAGCATTTTGTCACAATGTATTCTGATAAGACAGAACACTCAACTTGACCTATGAATAAAATTGAACCTATCAGATGGCAATCAGAACAACAGCTGGCCTCCAAAATAATAGTGTCTATATTTCAAGAACCACTGTTCTGTAATAGTTGGAATGTGAGAAAGTGGTACTTATTGCAACAGATACTTCCAATGACATTGCCGCAAGTGCTCTGCCAAGACTTGAAGAAGACAGACCGTTTTATCTCGTTGTATACATTGTCAAGATGGTTTAATCCACCGAATGGCATTACAACATGTACAGTACGGACCTTATCTTAATTTTTAAGTTTCTGGATGCGTGGTTACCTTATTGTCAAGCAGTGCTGAACCCCCTCTGATTGAAAACAGACAGTAAAGATTCAAAATACACTATATCAGAAAACCATCTGATCAGCAGACAAGTACCTAGATTGAAACTGTTATCATGATTTTATAATCTTATGGATTATGACCCTGCATAATTGCATTGGACAGCAGATGTGTTGAGAGGGAGGACTGAACACCACTCAGAATGGGGGATGAAAGATCAAAACATATTGAACCAGTATTTCCAAAGCTGCAGAACAGACCAGAACAACAGCGTTTGTTGGCAGATGGTTTGCCAATTCGGAGCCATGATAGTAGTTTCTACATTTCAGCAGGTGTCTAATTGACTGACCAATTTTCTGAAACAGTTGTACCAGCAGTTCAGGATCATCAAAGTTTTAAGGAAATAATTGTACCTGACTTTACAGAAGGAGAAGGAATACTTAGATATTGTACAAAGCTGTATGTGCTGGATTATGAGGAATTACAATTCAGATTGAACCAAGAACATCAAAATATGGCCTTTGCAGAAAATTGTGGACAGCTAAAATATTAGACTTGCTTGACAGTTCATATAACTGGACAGTGTTGTGATGCAATGTGCATGGAGATGGTTTGAATTACCATACTTATCAATGATCTCCAAATATTCAACATTTGACCATTGGAGTATATTGGCAATTATCCATATCACAAAAACCCTGGGGATAGTGTTAGCAACAGTCCAAAGTAACCTGTGTGCGGTCCAGGTCCGGAACCAGACTGGTGGCCCCAGACCGCACCTACAACTGCCGGGTTGGGGGCGAGGTCGGAACCTGACTGCAGGTCCATTTTGTGGGTGCTACAACTGTCACTCAAATTACATAGTCGAATTCTCATCGTATCGCACCATAATCTATATGTGAAATATGTTGATTGATGCCCTCTTTCATCTCCCGATCTCCGATTTGCGATCGGATCAGTATTGATCGAGTCGCTGTGAAATCAAACCGAAAATCTAGCAAGAATGACCTGTTATTCATATTGACTCAAGGAATATTTATCTGATCGCAAACCTAAACACGGGAGATAAACCAGGGCATCAAACTCCAAATTTCAAGCATAGTTTATGTCGCGGTATGATGAAAACTCAGATACTCAATTGGGGGGAGAAATGCTGACATTTGACAAGCGGGGTGGCGGAAATCCCGGATGAGGAGATCACACATGGTAGCTTCCGTAGGAACCTACAAAAATGGAGGTTTCGTTTCGAGGAGTGTAGGGAGGGAGTAGCCGCAGCAATATAGTTGATTGGCTAGAAACCAAGAAACAAGAAGGAAAGCCATTAGTTGATGATTGGTGAGGTCTGTCTGAATGGTGGTGTCAGATGCCGTCCAGCGAAGGTTCTTCAACCTTGTAGATGGCATGATGCAGAGCCGCGATAATGCTAACCCAGTCACATACCCACTCAAATGTGTGACTTTGCAGTCGTGGGAGCCGTTGTCCCACCGCAACTCCTCCCCAGCCTCCTGGTTCGAACCACGCCGTTCTCCTGTTCTGCCATCCTCCTCCTCGTCCATACCATCATCTCTGTATCCCCAAGATCCCACCTGTCATCTGTAACGTGCAGAAATGGCTCCGAAAGCAAACCCCAACTGGCAAAGGAAACAAGCAACAAGAAAGGAACGAGAAACAACAAAGAAACGAGAACAACAAAGAAACGAGAAACAACAAAGAAACGAGAAACCTACGGAATCCCGACCCAAAAACCTACTCTATCCAACCTTCCACCGAAGTCTACTCCACTCATATTCTATCCCATTTGCAGTTGGTGCTGATTGTCCCATGTACAGTCAGTGCTGATTCTCCCAGGTCGCGTCCTCCGCGCTCATACCTTCGTCCCGGTTCATCGAGACAGTGCTCACTATCCTCCACTGCGGCATTCACCCCATATTCTACGCTCCAGGAATCTCGTCCCGGTTCAACGAGATGGTGCTCACGATCCCGTGCTCTCCGCGCCCATACCTTCATCCCAGTTTAGCGAGACAGTGCTCACACGAGCCGTATCCTCGGTGCCTGTCAAGCCTGCTTGACCGCTGTATCCTCCAGGTGCGCTTCTCGCAGTTGTATCCTCCATGAGTGCTGTCTGTACCCTCCAAATGCACCCTCGTCAATTGCGCATTGCTCCGGTGCCCGACAAGTGTGCTTCTCTCTTCCGAGTCCACTTCTCTGCTCTTACTGCGCTACTATTCGGTGGTGGTGAAAAAAAATGAAATTTCCCCTCCCTGGCCCTTTGTGTGAAGCACACTCTGCGTTCCCATCTCTGCTTGCCGTCAGCAAGCCTACGCTCTACCGAGTAGAAGGCGTACGGATCGTGACTGCTCCCGCAGTTGTTCCAGTCGTACCGCGAGCGGCGGGCGCGCTGTGTATCTCAGATGGGGCTTCACGTCGACATCAACCATCCAAGATCGGGCGAAATGCTCCATTACCGGTTGCATTAGTTGCGTCAATCGTTATATTGAGCGCAGCGCTGCGGAGGGACGTGTCGGTCAAGCTGGAGATGGGCCTGGTGAGACTGGAAGGGCTGGTGGCAATGGCGGGGACGTGAGCAATGACGACGGTGGCAGCGGTGGTGAGTTCGAGCGAGCTTGTGATGGTGATTGCGGTGGCGGTGGTTGTGGTGGTGGTGGTGGTGTCGAAACAACTAGACGCCCTGCACGTGCATAGTCCGTCATTGTGCGGTCACTGTGGGCATCCGGTGCCATTGGTATCTCCTGTCCCGCACGCCCAAACACAAGACTATCACGGTTATTGATACTGACAACACCATCCTCCAGGTCGGTACGCAAATCGACACACTTCTGGAGGTGATGCTGACCGCTTCAGTGATGGCATGGGAGAACATCTCGTTGCCGCGGTGGCTGTACTGGATCTTGATATTGATATGACGGCGATGGGGCGGGCTTCTGATTGAACGGCAAGGTGGGCTGTGGACAGTGCTGCTGGTCGGGCACTTGATAGTTCGGCAGAGCAGACTCCTGACAGCGTTTGGGCTGTCCAGAATGGTGTTGCCAGACTGGCGGGCCTCGAGGTGGCTCAACACGGAGTATTCCCAGTCCTACAGTCGGTCCAGCATGGATGGTACATTGTCCAGCCGTGGGAGATGGAGCCGAAGGGAGTGTAGTAATTATCGCCTTGGTCGAGGGAACCTCAGCTGCCATGGGAATTGTAGTGGTAGTTTCAGCAGCTGCAGGAGCGAAGGGAGCTGGAGAAGCCAGGGCAGAAGCAGGGGAAGTGGTGGAGACCGGAGAAGTCGTGTGACTCTTCGGAGTTGGCGGAGTCGAAGAAACAGAGGGAGCCGAAGACACATGGGAAGCTGAAGAAACAGGGGAAGCCAAAGTACTTGTGGGAGCCGTGGGAGAGGTCGAAGCCGTTGGAGCCAGGGGCGCAGGAGAAGCTATGGAAGTGGGAGATGCAGTGGACGCCGGAGGTATTGTGAGAGCCGGGATAGTTTTCTGGGGCGATGTGGCAGGAGCAAGAAAATTGAACGTTGTCAAGGCCTCTGCTGATGCGATTCTTGCGGTGATCGAGCCCTTCAGCTTCCCTTATTTGACTGGACGTGGTTCGAGAATGTTGAGACCAAGCTTCGCGATTGCCCTCCTCCAGAGTCGCTTGGGAAGCGCATGCAGCAACATCTCTGTTTTCTCATACTCGACCATTGTTCCACGCTCGGTGACTACTCTGCAGATGTGATCGTAGGTGCGGAGAAATGACATAACACATTCCGTATCGTCACGGCCTCCAAACTCTGCACGACGATTCTCCAAATATTGACGTGTGGAGACAAGTGAATTGGGTCGGCTATCGGTATACCGAAACGCATCCAGCATCTCCTTCTTGAGTGCAGCCCAGTCTCGGCGCTCATAACCGTGCATCATCTTCACCGTCTCTCAGATCGCTTCTGTGCAATAGTAGGGAAGCATGACAACGAACTTTCGGCTGGAAGGGTCATTACCAGTGAAGGCGGCGATGCTCTGATACTTGTGGAGAAATGTCGTCCCATCAGAGCCGAGGAAGATAGACGCGCTTGGACTGAACGGAAGTGGCATCTGATTCCGGGGTTTGGTCGCAGCCGAGATGGCCTCATTATGTAGCCATGAGATGTCCATGCTTCCAAGCCCGCTTGTCATATACATCGGCATAGGGACTTGGTGATATTGCTTGTCGAGTGGTTCTCGCGATGCTGATGGTGGCTCCCCGCCCTTGGTAGGAGTCAAATCAACGCGTTTCTGCTTGCGATTCCTGTATCCTCGTCTTTGATTCTCCCGCATGCTATTCATCGATCTGTCATTGCCTAGTGGTCCTCCGTGTTTGATTCCTGTTCAATTGTCACTGGTGTAGTCTCTGATCGCAGCCCAGATCTCCATGACACGTCATTCCAGTCCCATTGCGTCTGTTCCATCCAAGTCCGTATTGTCACCCTGTCATCTGTCTCCTGCTCCTAGCTTAAATTCCCGTGCTCTGCATTCTGAAACGACCACGGAGTCAGAGCACCATTTAAGGCGGAAATCCCAGATCAGGATATCGCACGAGGTAGCTTCCGTAGGAATCAACGATAATGGAGGTTTCATTTCGCGGAGCGTAGGCACGGAGTAGCCGCAGCGAGATAGTTGATTGGCTAGCATCTAAGAAACAAGAAGGAAAGCAATGACTTGATGATTGGTGAGGTCTGTTGGAATGGTGGTGTCGGATGCCATCCAGCGAAGGTTCTTCAACCTTGTCAATGGCGTGATGCAGAGCTGCGATAATGCTAACCCAGTCACATACCCACTCAAATGCGTGTCTTTGTAGTGGTGGGAGCCGTTTTCCCCCCACAGCGGGTTTGCCTGGAAATCCATTGCAACAGTCCAGGCTCAGTCCCAACCCGGAACCGGAACTGAACCCGGGAATTGGACCATCGCCAACACTACCTCGGGAGCTGGATTCATCAGGAGAATAGTCAGCTTCTAGAGAGCACAAGTCAGAACACAGTTCAAATCATTGAGTTCTGCCATTCAACAATCAGTCATTTCATTCCTTATTATATAATGTTTGGCTCCTCCTGAACAAGACATTTGTTTATTCCAGTGGTAGTAGGACATTTGTGGCTTCCCTTGGCAATAGTTTCATATCGAGGTCCTCATTGTACCTCACTGTTTCAGCAACCACTTTGCAAACAATTGGGTATTTACAAGAGAATATGGAGGTCTTTCCACACTCGGACAGATGGATAGACAGAACAAATTAATGGAAGGATGGAATAGTATCTTAGTGTAATATTGAATCAGCAACAAGATAATGGGGTGATGTGGCTACATCGAGAAAGAGTATACAGCAAATCATTGACCATACGAAACTTGAAACTATACCAAGTTTGTTGGTATTGGGTGTACAGATCAATGGATGACATTTACCCATTTTGGAGAGCCAATTTAGGATTACTCTAGGATGAATAGTCACCTGCTACTGCACATGATGAAACAAATGGATGAAAATGATCATGTTGAGATGCATTGCAGTTAGGCAATACAGGAGGAGGGTGTGAATTATGCTTGAATGCCAACACCAAATACTCAAGTAGGAACAAAGGTGAGGTTGGATGCTTGACAAATCAGGAAAATGAATTATTTGTGGAAACATCATTGGAAACATTTTCGACCATACACATTAATCTTTCAAATTTTCACATATGCATACAATGTAGATTTTCTGTTGACAATGACAGTTCATAGACTTCATGCAATTGTGTTGCTTGATTTTATTGTAGATGAGCCATTGGCTGGGAATGTAGTTTTCCTCCTCTGCTGGTTGATGTTGATAGAGAAGAAGAAAATTAGATACCTTGCATTGAAGGTTCCCCAATTGATTGACATAAGGAACATGATTCTGTCAATTGGACCAGCTACTATTCATTAACGTGTAAGGTGTCTCTGGTGGTTGAAGGACATCAAGTTATTGATCAGTTCCATCAGTATTGCCCCCAGAAGCCAGAACCATTGGAACAGGCACTTAGAAGGTCTGGAATCTCAGGGATAAATACTGTTATGGTACAAGGTACAAGTAATGGTAAGTGTAACCAATGGGGAGTAATTGTGGGATCCATCGGAATAGGTTGGCATTGTCAGATATCAGAATGGCAGGAGTACTGCTTGTCTTGGTGGTCGTGGAAATCATGACGAGGAGCATGTGGTCTAACGTATTGCTATATTAGACACCGTGGTATGATAATTTTGATAGGAGTTTTGTCAGAGGCAGAACAAATGATAGCTGAGAATTCAGACAATACAACAGAGAATGAAAGATAATTTTGGGGTAACAGATAAACAGCATATCAAGAGAGGTTGTTGGTGCTGGAGAATTACCTTTCCTTCTCACTTTACTGATTCTGTTGAACCTAACAGTAAAAGATAACTTCCTACATTACTTCAACCTTCTTGTTGAGTTTCTCAATATGAATATAATGTATGTTTCTTAATTTGTTGATATTTTGCGAACAAAATTGCCTAAGTCCAATCCTGCGCACTACAATAATCATAAGTCAACTCTGAAAGGCAGCTTTGACTCAGAATTGACTATCACACATTCTCAGCCTAATTCTGATTACTTATTACTGATCTATTAGTGCACAAATTGATGCTCCATTCTTTTGATGGTCAAAATTCTGAAATACCTATGGAATAGACATTAGTCTTCTGTTGAATTTCTCGTCTGATCGATCCCTTTCAAATCAATCACTATTAGATTCACCTCCGCCAGATAGACCTCCTCTACTTTGATGGCATTTCAATTGACCACCTTCTTATTGGCCATTTCGAGATTGACCACCTCCAGCATTTCTGTGGCACAATCATGATATCCACTTTCATCACATTCTAATAACTGTAAGCAAACCAATTAACAGAGTTCTAGTTCCCATTTTGTCTTCTTTCAAAAATATCTCCTCCAGAATGAATATTTGCAGATCAGCTGCCTCCAAATTGACTGCCTAATGATTGACCACCTTCAAATCAACCACTGGTAGGTTGACTTTCTCTACGTACATCTTTAATATGCTGGGCCACTGCCTCCCAGTTTGTCTCTAAATTTAGTTGATCACCCCATTAAAACTTCTTCGCTGGTCTAAGTTAATCACATAATTGTACATCATATGACAATTGCCTTGGACTGCAAGATGCGAATTGCTCGATCCACATCTCAATGTTCATCTCCACACTTACTTGATTAATTCCTTCCAGTGTATTTCTAAGTTGACTTCATTACAGCCTCCAAGTTTACTCAATTATAGTCTTTAGGTAAATCTTCCAATGTACTCAATTGTCATCTTAATGTGCTATTTCAATTGTGTTTTAGTACTATGTCCAGCCTGATAGACTGTAAATTAATATAGAGATACCCTTATGTAGAGACCACATTTAATATTATAATGTAGCGAAACTTCATTTGATGGTGAAACTCAAAGGTTTCAGAAAGATGCATATGACAGACCACATGGATTGTGGCTATTGAACTTAGAATTCCATGAACCACTGCTGTCAGTACATGGCACAACATTTAAGGTCTTTGGAAGACTCATACCATGGTCTGAGCTGCTTCAGATTGTAGCTATCTTATTAGTAATGATTCGTGGCATCTTGAATTTATATCTCCAATTAAATGTGGTCATAGTGGTATCTCAGACATTATGTTCACAGGTCAAGTGCACTTTTCTCTTCTCTTGTCAGGTGTTTGAGTTTGATCATCTGGAATTACTTATCTGTACTAGAAATATTGATTTGGGTATTTGTAAGGTTCATATGTAGGTTTTACACAATGTTACATTTTGCTAATATTCTAATGTATGATCAAATTCTTCAAAATTGCATATATTACAGTGTCCACATTCTCTTGATACTGAAGTCAGTATTTATTTCCAACAATTACTAGCAGGATATGCATATCTACCAAATATGAATACAATGCCATCCATTATAAAATAGTAATATTTTGTCAATATTATTTCAATCAAAGCTATACTGCCACTTCAGGATTTAACATTACTAAATCATGCAGTTCACGTTGTGAGGACCATACTATTTCTCTGTCACTTATTCATTCCTGTGCCACTTATTCAATAGTTAGTGCTAAGTTGTATATGTCAACATATATACCATTGTGAGTATCTACTTCACTATTCAATACTGGAAGTATTTACAATTCTAGCAATATATTTGCTTAAACAAAGACATATATGGATTGCAAAACAGTAAATTCTCAACTGCAATGGAAGCTGGGAGCATAATACTAAATATTGTATGAATAACTTTCAATGTAACAAATATTACTAACTCTCTTTAGGTGGTAGTGTAAAGTTACATAAATCTAGCTAGGAATAACAATTCTAGAATAGATTATCTATAATCAAATTGACACTTTGTGGTATCCTTGAAATGATATAGATTGTTCAAGGTTTGGATATCAATGTATATTCTGTTAAACAGAATTGACAAAATAGTGATAAGTACATAATAATCTCAAATAATACCGGCTAAGAGCTTCATATGGTTATAGTTAAATGATGACTTTGGGCAATATATGTTTCATAGTCTGTAATTTCTGAATGGTAACTGTGAGTCCTTTCTACATGTATGTCTTTTGTCAGCAATAGTTACATCTAAGTAATAATCCAGTTCAGGTGAAAATAGTCAATAGAATAGTGGTTGCTTTTTGATTGTCTGACAGATAATCTCAAGTACTGCACTCACTTCAAACCAACTGCTACATAGGTACTTTGATAGGACAGATTTCTGAGATGCTGAGAAGGAGTGAAAAAGTCAGTTGTATGATATATTTTTGAAATGATAATTGGTGATGCCAACCAGATTACATCGATTAAGCGCTATATAGAAATACAGGATTGGTAACTGAATATTTACTATTCATTACAAAACTAAACACTGGTAATGTCAATGGTAACTGAATTCATAATGGAGACATTAGCTTTGAAGCTGATTTTGATAAATTAGTCCATTACAATGAACTTACTATTGGAAAAAATGATATATATATGGTCATATAGATAATATTTGATTCGATTGTCTTCAATTACTTTCCCAACCAGTCACCATTTTGCACAACTTGTATACACCTATTCTCGAGTATAGTATCCCTTTGCTGGTAATTGGGTTTGGGCCCATAAATGGGCCCACTTTTGAGGTACACATCACACAACCACAATCCAGCCAAATGCCCCCAGAATAAATAAAATACTCTACATATGGTGAAATTCATAGAAATAATTTAGTTTGGGTGTGAAACACAAAGCCTCATTGCAGTCTTCACACTGTATGCTGGTTTTCATGACTTTTCCACTACGACTCTGACTGCTTCTCTACCTGCAAGGGTAACAATCTGCTCTACTCTCCGCCCAAAGTGGGGAATGCATTCGTGGTACCTTCCAGCAGAGGGGAACAGGGGTGTGCATGGTACCTGACCAGGTAGACAATAGGGGCGATGCAGAGTATGGGGCGGGAGCTGACCGAGTTGTGTTTTGTGAAGCTGGACTGCAGGAACAACTTTTCATTTTTGATGGACTTCCAGCTTGCAGAAGGTCAGGCACCATGGAGAGACAGAAGACAAAGTGCTCCATAGTGCACTCTTTCATTACTGGAAGATCTTGATAGATTGTGAGGCTATTGATGAGAGCCAACAAGTCAAGCATTCAGGAGTTCCTGTTGGTGAATTATATGGAGACATATGGAAGAAGTGGCGGATCTCCTGCAAGCAAGTCTTGCGAAGGTAGGCTGCTGGTGGTAATCCATCCTTGGGAAGGCACACTACATCTTGCATCCAGTACCTCTCAGGTAGAACTCTGATAAGACTCATATGAATTTGAATTGCCAGCCAGAGATGAAGCTCCGGAGCAGTAACTGGCTGCCACGAATGCTGCCGCTCCTTCTCTGGCCCAAGAAGCTGCTGCTGGGAATAGGAATTGGTGTTGGCTACAAGCTGTCCCATAATGGAATTGGTAAAAAAGAGTTTGAAGATTTGAATTGGACTAATAGCATGCAGCTCAGAGAATGAGATGGGCAATCAGTTTCATGCATTGTGAGAGGGAACAATAGATTGTAAAGGGTCGAATGTGAGAAGCTCAGGAAGATCTGTCAAATATTGAATTGGTTTTTTGAGTGTTTTCTGTTGCAAATATAGTGTATCTTCCTGGCATATGGCTTAAGTTGGGCTGATGCATAATGTCTGTATGAGGATGGTCATTCCACACTGAGCTGGAGATGCCAGCTGAGTGTGTACATATGCATACAAGACGTACAAGACATACTCTGATTACCATATATATAAGATCACGCATGTACCTGTTCTTGAGAATACAAGTGTCTAGCATTCAGTACATTGCAACAGGTTATGAGCCCAGTTATTGCTACTATCTAAATTCTCACGATCTTTCCTACGATCTCTTTCATGATCCCCAAATAGAGCCTCAAGCACCCTAAACCTTGTCACCATAGCAACAGCTGCATATACAGCACTAAAACTCAACAACATCTACATGATATCATGATCTCATGATGCCTTCCTTGATAACTTCCTCGTAACCTACCCTCAATCAGGCCACGTGGGGTGACATTCCAAAGCTCACTCACCCCAACTACAATGAATGGAAAGATGACAGGATACTCATCCTATCAGCCATGAAAGCAGACACAATTGTGACTGGAGTTGCCACTAGACCGCAGCCTCCTGATTGCGACCACAATGACAACTACGATAATTGGACAGCTAAAGAAGCTGAAGCTACGACTATGATCAGACTTTCTTATTCCCCCAAAGTATGGTGTATCGTCAAAGGAATGACAAAGCCTCACAAGATGTGGAATACACTGGAAACCAGCCTGGACACTGATGGATTATATCTTGGGAGACAGAACATCCTTCACCAGGTCCGTGCTTGCTGACCTAAGGAGGACAAATCACTCGATGCATACTTCACCAAGGTCTGTAACTACCACATACATCCGGTCCATACAGGCAATGCAATCACCAATCGAGATTTCCACATGCTAATTTTCTCCACACTGCCTTTACGGTATCCAATGATATTAATGGTCCTAAAGCATAAAAGGCCATTATCTACAGCTGCAGAAGCCATGCATAATCTATTAGAAGAAGAAACTACAGCCAGCCACATGAATGATCTTGGAGATGCAGCCACAGAGGCAGTCGTTTTGTTACAACATGGTGGCTACCGTGGCCGAGACCATGGGTGTAGGTGTACTGGAGGCAGAAGAGACGGTGGAAGCGGTGAACTCAGTGGAAGCAGTGGATCTGGAGACAGCTCAGAATGTAAGTTCACCTATTGCAAAATTGACAGCCATCCTACAGATGCATGCAGAAGGCAGAACCACACACAGGAGGGAGGAAACAACAGAAACGATGTGCACATTTACTTCCAATGCAGGCTTCCAGGATATGAACAATATATGCTGCAAATGAGTTTAGACGTGATAGCACCATAGCATTAGGCCAGTCCCACATGAAACATCATATCGGAATTGTACTTTACATCATGTATATTTCTGTGACTCAGTATAGTAAATTTAACAAAAACTGACTTTATCTATATAGATATTGAATATACAGTTGAATATTCCAAGAGGGTAGTGCTGAGCTATATTCTGGCTCAGAGGGTAGCATTTTGATTATGGCAAATACCACAAATATACAAATTTCAGAAATTTAACCTAGTTTAGTTTGCCTAAAAATAGTACACACAAAATAATTGCAATATACGTCTGGAAAAAGTGATTGTGTTATGTGTAATCTATGATAGGCCAAATAACCTACATTAACCTCCCGTAACACCGATAACACCAAATAATACAAACTGCCCCACAGCCATTCCTTGTAACACCTGATAATACACCAGTAATTTACCAATAATATACCTGTAATTTATAGATAGAACAACTGAATTATTATTGAAATTGAACTGTACCACATGTATTATATACTGCAACTGATGGATGCGACTACACATTCATCACAGTTACTGATTCATTTCCTACTAACATCTCCTCTCGCATCTGTACATGGACTCATTCAACTCTGACATACTCGGTTGGACAACTCTGACAATCACATTCACACATGCTGACTCTCAATACTCCGACAAGCATGGGCCTACAACTCTGACATGCTCACTCTTACAACTATGACATACTCACTTTTAAAACTCTGACATGCTTTGTCTCACTGCTCTGACATGCTCACTCTCACCTTGCTGACACTCTGGCTTCGCTGGGAGCAAGCTGGTAATGGCAGAATGCTCACTTTCACCTCTCTGACAATCTGGCTTTGCTGGGAGGACGCTGGTAGCAGTGGAATGCTCACTCTCACCTCTCTGACAATCTGGCTTCGCTGGGAGCAGGCTGGTAGCAGTGGATCTGGCTTCACTGGTAGGGGTGAAACTGACTTCGCTGGGAGCAAGATTGTAGCAGTGGAATGTTCACTCTCACCTCTCGGACAACCTGGCTTTGCTGGGAGCAAGCTGGTGGCATTGGATCTGGCTTCGCTGGTAGCAGTGGATCTGGACTCATTGATAGCATGCTGGTAGGGGTGGATGTGGCTTTGCTGGTAGCAGAGAATCTGGATTCACTATGAGCTGGCAAGAAGCTATGGATCTGGCTTCGCTGGGAGCAAGCTGGTAGCAGTGGATATGGTTTCGATGGTAGCACAGAATCTGGATTCGCTATGAGCTGGCAACAAGCTTTGGATCTGACTTACCTCCCACAACTCTGACATGCTTTATCTCACCGCTCTGACATGCTCACTCTTCCCTCTCTGACAATGTGGCTTCACTGGGAACAAGGTGGTAGCGGTGAATCCAGCCTCGCTGTTTGGGGTGGAACTGGCTTCGCTGGTAGCAGTTGATCTGGCTTGGCTGGGAGCAAGCTGGTAGTGGTGGATATGGCTTCGCTGGTAGCAGAGAATCAGAATTCTCTATGAGCCGGCATGAAGCTTTGGATGTGACTTCGCTCCCACAACCCTGACATGTTTCATCTCACCGCTCTGACATGCTCATTCTTACCTGACAATCTGGTTTTGCAGGGAGCAGTAGCAGTGGATCTGGCTTTGCTGAGAGTTGGCAGGGGTGTATTACATACAGCTCATGGAGGAACATTCTAAGAGTAAAATACCCAGGGGTGGTGATGGGTTTGGTGGTGATGGTGATGATGGTGATGGTGATGGTGATGGTGGTCATGGTGATGGTGGTGATGGTGGTGATGACGATGGTGATGAAGGTGATGATTGAAAACAGGGGGTTGATAGAATGCATGCAGTATGAGAAATTTGCTTCATTCTGTAATTCAATATTACACATGGTAACACCTGCATAACATTCCCATAACACATCCCTAATCACCAAAGTACAAGGTAGGTGGGCATCATCTATTGATAGCAACTGTAACATACCAGTGACAGGGATATTATATTTCTGTTATGGTTGCACCGATGCTTTTCCCAATATATTTGCTATTGTGATTGATGATATCATACTTTATTCCAGATATCATCAATGGGCAATAGATATTTTTTGTATGTTTAAGATCAATGTCAAGATTGAAATTGATAATTATTCAATTAACTAAATACATTATTAGTATGATGATGATTAATTATAGTCTAATAACAGAACTTCTAATACATTGCTATCTCACTATTAATTTACCCATGTTATTTACACTTCTACAGAAATACAATCAAGGTTAGAAATTGCCAACTTCCTGTCTAATAAGCTGCATTCTGTTGTATCTTTACATACTATACATATGTTCAAACAAAATTGAATATACACAAATAGTTATCAGAATATTGGTTGATTAGTTCTATTTTAAGAGATGTATATTCATAATTGTACTTTCCATTGAGGTATTCCTGAATTTACAATATCTATTCATATTATGTAACCCCAGTAGGTTCCAACTAGTTATCAATACGATTATATCTGAAGGGTATTTAACTTTACCATCATAAATCTGCACTATTGATTCATTTTACTTGCAACAAAATAAGACAATTGAATAACATTACTTTGTTGTATGACATCTAGAATACTGTATACCATATTATTGAACTTCTGAGTGAATTGAAAGTTAACATTAAATAAGAGAGGTAATTATACAAATTTGAATCTTGAAGAGTTTCGATACATACTCAGAAAGTATTTAAAATCATCCAGCTTCAAGGGTGATTAGCTAATATTTGATTGTTTTTTCTGAAGACTTGAAATATTTATCTGTACAATATATGTGTTACTTTTTACTGACAACATCGGCAATAGTCCAAATCAACCATCCACTGTGCTACCCACACAACAATACAGGTATAGCTCATCACAAGCTTTCAATGGACCCCAGCATGATGCATAGTCTATTGTCATCTATAGTCAATTGATAAAGATGTGCGTGGGGGTCTATGTAAGTATACATCGTTGGCAGCCAGAGGTGGATCTATACCTGACTTAGCTGCATGGCTATTATACTGGTACTCAGTCTACTGGAGAGCCTGTTGGTGCATGTGAGCCTGCTAGAGAGCCTACTTCAATGCCTGCTTGATAAGCTGCTTGGGATCCTGATTTACAGCCTGCTTGAGAGCCTCCTTCAGAGAGGCATGCTAGAGAGCTGCGCTGGAGAGAGCCATGCTTTGGGAGGAAGAGAGATTTCCACAGGAAGCTTTTGCCCAATGGATGACTCTACATCTGTGAAAGCTTTGATCGTAATGTTGACTAGCCAACCTACATGTGAATGTGGATCGTATACTATGATCACCATCACTGACACCATCACCATCAGCCCCAGACAGAATGCAGACACATATGCCAACAATCTGTAGGATGCAGGCAGCAGATTCTAATGGAAAATCTGAGTCAGAAATCTGCTCTCCCTAAGATCCAATGGTCTATGTTTCCTGCAGAATCTAAGGTTGCAATTGTCAATGCCATCACTGTGAGGCATCAAGAGATCTCAGCGTGGAGTGTGTGCTGAAGACAACATTAAGACTATGATATCAACTGACATTGTGGTGGGAAAATCCATTTCTGACCACCACCATCACTCAGCTTGGCAGAGGACTGAGCTATGGCTGGTGTATGGAGAGATGGGCATGACAGAGACGAACTGCGCAACAGGGGCCGACAGAGATTCAGGGGTAACAAAGATGGACAGAGCTACAGGGAGTATATATTCAGCAGACCCCGGGGTAGATGGATTATCATCACGTGTAGCATATCATGTTATCATACAACAAATTACACAGTCGATCTTTCCCATCATTTCATCTCACTCGCCCTTTCCGAGATTTCGTGAATCCTAATGGCCAGGTAGTAGTATCATATCTTCTCACCCTCCGCGTATGCTCATTGAGCCAGAACCGCTCATTCCGATCACTTCGTTTTGGAATCGCACGACAGGTGCGGTAGAGTGTTGATGATGGGCTCTCTTCATACTAACTGGGCCGTATCACCGCAAATGGAGCCCGAACACGGATTCTGGTTCAGAAAGCTGAGAATGGAATGGTGGGAACGACCCCCACTAGATAATAAGGGTAAATATGGACAGAAGAAACAAATGGATGGTTCTAACAACTTAGAATTGGAATGCCGGATGCGGTAAGCCTAGTACAACGAAGTCACTAACGAAGAACGCACCGAACATATTCCGGGACGAACACTGAAGAAATGGCACCGACCTAACCCCATCAAACAGGCACTGAACTCATACTGTAACGGGCGGGGTCGGGCGCAGGTGATATGGATGTTGCGGAACTGAACTCGAAGTGCGTATCGAGAGAACAAGAATCAGAATATCTTTCAAAGTGGTACTACTGCTTGCTATACAAGAGAACGAGTAAAGAGAGAAGAAAAGGAAATCCTCCAACACCATCAACACTCTCTTTATATAATTCG
>Ga0307515_10002376_pt1 | contig 41063 bp, 14 predicted proteins | sample 17_EM_MG_FD_194513 | JGI IMG/M metagenome (GOLD analysis project Ga0307515, IMG submission 194513) | Populus trichocarpa ectomycorrhiza microbial communities from riparian zone in the Pacific Northwest, United States - 17_EM | ecosystem: Host-associated > Plants > Roots > Unclassified | place... | reverse complement strand
TGTCCCGAGCTCCTAGCATATATACCTTATGGCTACAAATCAGACATATGGTCACTTGGTAAGAAATCTGGAAGCATGGTTTTGAATTTATCAAATTTACTTCCGCACTGGCAATAACATCTATCAGATGTTTCAGGATGCTGTATGTTTGAAATTGCAGCACATCAACGAGCATTTAGAGCTCCTGTAAGTACAAGCCTGATCTTCTATTACAAATGTAGCATAAATATAATTTGGTTACCAGCATAGCACCTGCAATTTACTTTAGTATGAACTTTAAAGTACGATAGGGAGCTATCTACTCTCGCCGTTGAGATCTAGTCAGTAGTCACTCTTTTAGCCTTCTCGCATCAGATCAGCTGAAAAGGTATGTTTGATTACCTCCCTCTTACTGCAATTTCGGTTTGCTTTGTTCTCCAAATTTTAGTCTTTTGCAACGAATATAACTCAATGAGATGGAATTCGCACTAACATAATTGAAAATTGCATTTGATTGTGGGAAGGAAGTGGCCTATTTAGAAAATTTACTCTCTGAATTTGGATCTATATTGTAGAATCTAAATGTTGTCTGACATACTCTCTCGGATTTGTGTATCTTGGCACTTCTCTTTTGGGTTTCTACTTCACCTAGCACTGTTTGGAAATTTGAAATATAGTACGTTGGTGGTTTGTTTCCTTAGTTTTCGCAACTAGGCTGGAATTTTCTTATTTTCAGGCTGTATATGTTTATTTGTTTTATCATCAATCTGTTGGTTGAAATGGAATATGATATGATATCCCAATAATGCTATAAAGTTAGTTGAGATTTGAGGGAAATAAATTTGTTGTTTATTTGAGTTGAATTTTTGTTTTAGGTTTGTTAACTTTTAGTTAATGAAATTCTATGGACATGTATGAATTTTTATTTGAATTATGTATTTTAAGGTATTTGGATATTTGTATTGTTTATTTCACTTTTATTTTAATTGTGTTATATTATTATTTACTACTTGACTAGATCTTGCAATTTAGTTAAAATATTTTACTTGTGATTTACGATTTTAGTTAAAATATTTTATTTGCGATTTTACGATTTTACGATTCGAGTTTATATTGGATGTTCCGTGTCGTATCAAAAAAGCGTTTTTAACAACCTTAATTAGAACTGAACTGTGTCATGGTTGTAAGATAATTATGAGAACATATGGTTAAAAATGAAAGGAATTTTTCTATGAATGAAATTAATTAATATAAAAGATAATGTGTATGACTTGGTTGTCTAAATGGTCAGAAACTAAGGAGATATGAACATTTGATTTTGACTTAGTTTTCCAAAGTGGTGGAAAGCTAAGGTGAATAGTATTTGACTTAGCCATTCGCAAAGGCATGGCTAAGGTGGTATGAACAGATGACTTAGTCATACGTAAGAACGGAAACTAAGGTGTGGTTATAGAACCTGGTCATTTATGTATGAAATGGTTAAGGTGGTAATGAATTTGATCAGGAATTGAGGAAAACCTAGATTATTTGTGTGATTACTTGGATTTCCATTAAGATGGGGACCAAGGTGGCAAAAAGGAGTAAGCTTTACAAGCAAACTATGAAGCTTGGTAATGGATAAGTCATCTCAAGTAATTAAAGTTGAAGAATATGTTTACAAAAAATGTATTAGAGATTATGGTGTTAAAAAGAAAAAAAATATGTAAACTATATATATGTGTAAATAAATTAAATTAGTATTACTAAATAAATTATGTTGCATTGTTGCAGGTCCTTCTCATACCGCAGGACAACCTTGATTCTCTTCTTTTGTGGATAGTTATTTACTAGGTATATTTTGGGTACGTGGATTATGTAATATTCTAGTTCACTAGAATTTGAAGTTATCTTTTGGGCATGTAATTAGTGTTAAGTCATATACCATTTTTTAGACAATTAAATCTCTTTTGTGTAGGTATTAAAGAATTTCAGAATGCATGTAGATAACTTTATAATATGCTTGTTTTAATGACATCATGTGTGAAGAGAAAAGAAATATGACACTACTATTAGAATGGAAAATGGTGAAGGTATAAGTCAAAGTGGATGATATGATGAGAAATCAGATTTTATTGAAGAAGGTCTAAGATGGTTGGATCATAAATATGCAGGATAAATTGTGTTTTAGGTTGATGTCGACACTTGAAAATGTCAATTTACAGAGGAGACTCTGCCGAATTTTCGATCACTATAATAATAATAATAATAATAATACTAGTGATAGTAGTAATAGTAGTAGTAAGCGTAAAATTATTGTCAGGATAGTTAGGAATCAAAGATCATGATATATGGACACACACACACACTTATATGCAAAAAAACAAAAACAAAAAACCTAATTTTTCAACAACTATGACATAAATAAAATTGAGGGTGTTACAAACTCTAATAAGTATTGTAAAAACAAAAGTTTGAAGTGCAAGACACCTACCTAATACTTGAACTTGCGCAAAAGTCTCATACTGCTGAACAGATCTTGCAATCTCTCATGTATCATACACATCAAATGTGGCTCCACCATAATTAGAAATTCCATTCTAAAACTCATTTAAATTTAACATTACATGACACATGCATTCAAATATTTTTTTTAATTTCCTTTTATTACTTTTCTTTCCATATCTTTAAACATGGCCTAACAATATTTTTATTTTGTCTCCTCAACCCATCATGTACAAACTTAGTAACTTCACATCCTTACATTTATTTGTACCATTGAAACTAATTTATTTTTCTTATCAAACCAATTCTTGAACGAATGACATTATTTATTTTTGACATTATTTATTTTTTCCATGATAAGTTTTTTAATTTTTTTTATAAGTCCACTTTACTTCATCTTAAGTAAATTTAACAACACATTTTCATCATAATTCCATACACACACCTTATTTTAACCTTTTTCTCCCCTTTTATAATCCATTTGGACAAACTTAAAATTAAAAAAAAATAGAATTTTCCTCACATTTATCTATTATTTCGAACATAACCCAATTCATTCGGCATTTAACAAACCACAATCCCATATAATCCCCATAACATTATATCGAATAAACTCAAGTTCAAGATTTTTATTTTTGGTGGAATTCCATATTATGATGGGAATTAGGATTCTTTTAAAATTCTTCCAATTAACACTCTACCTAATTTTCCTTATTCACATAAAACATCCATACAAAATTTACATATCAAATGAATCGAAATCTTATCTCCTTATTTTTTTTCTTCATTTGGCTGAATGCCTTCATTCATGGTGAGGGATGATTTTCTTTTTAATTATTCCAATTAAACCTTTACCAATTCATTTCATATCTATTCTAACCTCATTTAACTCAAATTCCATAGCAATTAAAACAATTAAACTCATCCCCTCATTGATATGTCTAGGCCGAAACTACCCCTAGCATGACCATGAGTTTTTTTTTCAACTTTTATGAAATTTAATCCCTGACCCACACATTAAACACTCCTATTTATCTCATTAATACATAATTTTCATGTCAATTTCAAGCAACAATTCCAAACCCTTTAAGTTAAGTTTGGCTGAAACTTTGCATTAAATGAAGGATACAATTTTCTTCAAGTTTTCTTTCAATTACCACAAGACCCAATCCTTTTTAATGCCTAAAAACATATATTTAACATTAAATCAACAAACTCAATGTCCCTTCATACAATTTCAAAACTTCCATAACACACTTTACAACACAATCATATTAATTTCATGTCAAAACCTCAAATTAAGCTTTAGTCAATATTTCTTACCTTTAATTACAAGGAATCAATGAAAAAAATGCTAGAGAATCCAAGCTTCTCTCCATTTTCTTCTCTTCTCCTCTTCAACTTTCAATTTTCATCTTTTCTTCATTTTCTTCACCATTTCTTTTCTCTTTTTTTTTTCCTCTTAATCCATCAAAATCTTGTGTTTAATCATCATATCTCTCAAAATCACTCATGATTTTTGCATTTTGGAAGATAAATCCTTAGAATTTTGGAAGAAAAATGAAAAAACCCTTATCACTCCCTCTACTAAGGCTGCTGACCAAAACTTATAATGAGATAGGATAAAAGTTTGCTTTATTGACTAAGATGCCCTTCATTTAATCCTTTAGGTGATTTTTGTGTAAAATACCAACTTCTGGTCGTAATAAAAATGCCTTTTTGAACTTCACAAATTCTAAAATTTTAACCCAAGGGAAGAAAACATGTTAGGAGGCTCCATGAAAATTTTCAGATTTTTCTGACAGTCATGTGGAGAGTAATGTATTTTAGTGTAAAACTGAACAATTTGTGATTTTCCATTAAAATTCAAATTTTCTTATTCAATTCTTACATAAATTGTATCGATTATTTTACTTAATCCTTGGGATCATTTTATTTTCTCAAATATATTTATTCTATATTTTTACCATCTATTTTATTTACGGACTTATTACCGTTTCATAGTAACATTACCGATTTTTATTTGGTACCTGCACCATCAGTCTTAACTTTTCTTTGTACTATTCTTTATTTTATTTTATTTTATTTTTTATTATCATTCTAATTCCTTGGGATCATTTTCTCATTTTTTTTATTCTTTTATCCATTGAAACTAATTACCGGTTTCATCGTCGTTATGAATTTTAAACTAAAATTCATAACTCCTGTAGGAACCCATCCATACTTTCATATTTAATCATAGAGACCATTCACTTCATTTCACATAATATTCTCTATTATTTATATTGTTTTTTTATCCTAAGTTTTCATAACTCATCATGATCTTACTTGTTCAGTTTGTTTTTTAATTACACGGGGTTTTACACAAAGACAAAGGCAAAGACTCACAAACAAAGTCCGAGTCTTCAAAATCTTAAAAATCTCAAAACCCTACAAAACTACTTCAATCAGCAATTTACACTGAAAAACCAATCAAATCATGGTATGAAGCAGTTATATATATAAAAAAATGTTCTTCACAAGTATAAAATTGGATAGAAATCCTATCCAATTCACCGAAAGTACTTCAAGATTTATAAGTTATTAACCAGAAATCCTCTTAGAAAGATAATCTTCCCAGCCAGGTAAATCCTCCAGACCAATTTTCAAAATCAAAGCAGACTCTTCCTCTAAAAAAATCCCTGCTTCTTTTTAATTCAAATTTTCCATTTGAACTATCTTAAAAAGTTTAAAAAGAAAAATCTAACTATATTGAAAAAACACATTATCAAAATGTTTTAACTATAGAAAATGGATTTTTCCATCCTGTTCCTTCTATTGCAACCATAAGAATCTTCCCTCCAAATTGGTATTTCGAATCCCTATCTTATTTATTACATGACAATACTTAAAATTACATGATCTATCAAATTCAAACATTTGAAACTATAACAAAATCATTCCTAATATGCCTACTCCACATGCATTATCCAAAATATCCTTCATCCTTCTGATTGAAAACAACCCCTTCACCAAACAATCCAATTTTCGATCAGCTACCATGTCAAACTTGGTGATTCCATTGCTTGTTCTTATTCATACTAGGATTATTAACAAGCATGGTTCAATGCCTTTTTCCTTCAAAATAATAAAGGTATCCACTCCTGGCTATTATCTTTCAATAATTCCATCAAGACTTCAAACTTACCAAACTGGTTCCTTTAATGGATGGATTACTTCGGCTATATTTACGAACTAAAAAAACCCCATCCTTTAGTTGAAAATGGCTACATTTACTTCAAACAAAATTTTAAACCTTAAGAAAATGAGAAGAAATTCCCACCAATTCTCATGTTATGTTCCAAATTCTTTGTTCCTTAGGCTTGTTCTTGGTATTTTGACTAGAATACCCAGCATGGGTATCCTATCCTCATTAGAAGATACAAAGTAAAATGATGGGACTCCTTTGCAACAGAAAGCAAAAGTTTCAAACCTGCTATAACGGAATGGCTTTAACACCAGAAGGTCCAAATTATAGACCTAAATCCTCAATCAAAATTTCTAGTGTGAAGATCTCATCCTTTTACTCTTATTGCCTCAATAAAATCTGAAGAAGAGTATTTTAAAATCATGAAACAACTCCTACAAAGTATCAAAGATGATGAATCCTTTTTGTTTTCATCTTCAGGTTCTATTGTTGGCCTAGGCGATGACAATAAAGATCATTTTTATGAAATTCTTCCACCTATACAAAAATCAGAGGCACTTGTTGTAAAAAAAAAAAGAGTATTTTTTTAGGCCTAGAAATATTCTAGCCCATTCTCAAAACTTGTTGGCTCAACTCTTTTTGTTAGCATAAGTGGTTAAACCAACCAGATTTCAATTCACCTTTTCAAAAAAGCTGACCCTTCACTTATAAAGGATGACAAACAACTTTCAGAACAACAGACAGTTTTTCCAACTTTTTAAAAAGCAAATCATTTACTTTAATTTTTTTTTTTAGAAAGCCAATCTCAAACTCCTTTATATAAAAAGGCTCCTCCCCAGCTTTGAATGTAGAATTGCATAGACAAGTTCATCTACAGAAGGCATAAAATACTCTCCTTTTGTAATAACATGTAACCTCCTGTATTGCCATCTAATATCGTGTAAACAGATCTATATTTCTTTTATCCGAACCGCAAAACTTATATATCATGTACTGGTTTCTATAAAAAATTAAGAAGGATTTCTTTAAATCTCATTTCTAGACACACACACACACACACATATAAATTCTTTTTGTTATTCTGTATTTACATTTTTGCAAAATTAAGTATACTCTATGTTTGATAGAGGATCTTGTCACTCATAGACTTGCCTCTTCATTCACATCAGAAATATGTTTATAGTTTTAAAAAATCAAGTTTAATATCTAGTAAAGTATCATGATTCTCTAAATTTTAAGAGAACCATATATGGTTTAACTTAATATTTTAGTGATAAGTATCATAGTGTTATTATTATATTTCATTAGGAATTTCCTGATTTAGACATTTGAGCATGAAATATATCTTCTTTGTCAAATCATATTTTCTCTCAACACTATAATTATTAATTATTTGAATGAGATTTGAAATTCTTTTCAAATCACATTTTACTTTGCGCAAGGATTTCACAATCATTACTATTTCAGAACAAGTGGTACATTTATTCTAATTAATGTTGTGTGATGAATCCCTTATTGATCATTGAAATACCTTCATATAGTTCATAACAAACCCAATATATATATATATATGTTTGTTACCCTTGATTAAGGCAATATATAGTTAAGATCAAAGCAAAATATTTGCTATATAAGATAAATTGATGATCTAAAGTCTATGAACCTACATGTTAGTTCCAAGTATCTCTCATACCTTAGCTTATGAGAACAATTGTTTTCTTTTATATATAAAAAAATAATATGTATAAGTCTTAGCAACTCTAATTAATGTCCAGTCTTAATAGAACATCAATTAGAAACATTTAGGAAGAATGCTTTAATTCAATAAGAATTCATAATTATAACCACTTCGTAATTTTCTTTGCAAAATATTTTTGTTCCAAGAACTCTATCTTTACTCTCAATTCATTAATTAAATATAAATTAATATTAAAGATAAATAAAGCCTTTATTGATAACAAATATATTTTTACATAAACAAAGTTAATACTAAATGTATTCGACTAAATGGCTATAGGGCATAAACGAAGCCATGTTTGGAGCCATTCTTCATGGAGGTTGTTTGTATGGCTTAAATCCATGCTTGATTTGCTAAGGATGTTCGACCAAACTTCTATCTAAACTAGGCATTTCATCATAATCTCAAGCAAAAGAGTCTTTATAAGTGTGTAGCAATGACACCAATTTGTTCTAAAGTTTTTCTTGTATATTTTCACTTATAAAGATGGATTTAGGCTCATCTTAAAATCCTAAGTTAACTTCAATTAATATGTCCAGAACTTCAATTTGTTTACATTCATTTTTTATGGTGCTAGAGGAAAACTAGTTATATCGGGCAATGGCAGAGTGTGGAGTAAATGGTTGTCATTTCTCTTGGACTAATGGCAGAGTGTGGAGTAAAATTAACAGAGTCCTAGCCAATCCTTTTTGGTCATTATCCTAGGTGCATGTTCATTTTGGCAACTCTAGAGCCTTCTCAGACCACTCTCCTACCATCATTCGCTTAGACTACCAGCATGCAAGAGGTAAGAGATATTTTAAATTCTTTAATATGTGGGCTCAGCATGACAGTGTTCTAGAGCTAGTGGCAAATAAATGGACTCTCTTCGTCCAAGGTTCTCCCATGTTTATTCTCTGCAAGAAACTCTAGCACTTGAAGGGCTACTTGAAGGAACTTAATAAGTTTCATTTCAGTCATATATCAGAAAGGGTTTCAAGAGCAGAGATGGAACTTGAAACTTATCAAACTGCCTTTCACTATGATAAGGATAATCTTCAGCATCTTGCTCTAGATAAGAAGCTTCGACAGAAGCTTTTCTATCTCAAATCTGCTGAAAGATTATTTTTTGCTCAGAAGCTTAAATGTTTCTTCAAAGATTGTGACAAGGGCTCATCTTTCTTCCATTCCCTCATGAGTCAGCGACATCGAAAGAATTTCATCCCTGTTATTCAGCTTAGTAACGGTTCCCTTACCACCTCTATTGATGAAGTAGAGGATACTTTTGTTTGCTATTTCAGGGACTTGCTTGGCTCTTCTTAAAGCACGCTTCCTTTGGATGTTGTAGTTTCTTGGTCTGGCCCTTGTATTGATCTTGCCTCTCATGCATCTCTCTTAGCTCCAATCACTTATGATGTTATTAAGCAAGCTTTATTCAGCCTTGATGATAACAAGGCTTCTGGGCTGGATGGATACACTTTCCTCTTCTTCAAAAAATCCTGGGATATTGTTGATAGTGATTTTTGTCATGTAGTCTGTGATTTCTTTGTCTCTCGAAAACTTCTCAAGCAGATTAATCACTCCATCATTGCTCTCATTCCCAAATCTGCCAATGTTACTTGGACTGCTGACTTCAGACCTATTTCTTGTTGCAATATGGTGTACAAAGTGATTTCTAAGATTCTATCTACAAGACTTGTTGTTGCCCTTGCAGATATTATTAGCCCTCTCCAAAATGCTTTCTTGGGAGATAGAGTGATGGCTAATAACATTCATATTATTTAAGAGCTCCTTTGGCTATACGAGCGTAAGCATGTGTCGCCTCGTTGTTTGATGAAAGTTGATTTGAAAAAAGCCTTTGACTCTGTCCAGTGGCCTTTCCTGCAGCAGCTCCTGCTGTCTTTTGGCTTTCCAAATCGGTTTGTGCATCTTATAATGCAGTGTGTGGAAACCTCTTCCTTTTCTATTGCTGTTAATGACAACATTTATGGTTTCTTTCAAGGAAAGAATGGGGTGCGTCAAGGTGATCCTTTGTCTCCTTATCTCTTTATATCCTGTATGGAATACCTTTCTAGGATGCTTAAGATGGCTTCTATGAACTTTTATTTCAGATTTCATCCTAAGTGTCGTCCTCTGGGAATTAGTCATCTTGCTTTTGCAGATGACATCATCTTGCTTTCTCGAGGAGATAGGCAATCTGTTGCTTATTTGTATCAGCAACTCATATCATTTGGGCACATCTCTGGCTTGGCAATTAACAGAGAAAAGTCTTCTATTTATTTTGGCGGAGTTGGAGAGCAGATGAAGCAAGTTATTCTTCAAGACACGGGTTTTGTGGAAGGTCACTTTCCTTTCCGTTATCTTGGTGCTCCCCTCAGTCCCCATAGGTTATTGGTTAGCCAATACTCTCCCTTATTGCAGAAGCTGGAATCTGCAGTCCAGTGCTGGTAAGGAAAGCATCTCAGCTATGCAGGGCGAGTTGAATTGATTAAATCAGTCCTCTTTGGCATAGTGCACTTTTGGCTGAGCATTTTTCCAATGCCTAACATAGTCATTAAGTAGATTATTTGCATTTGTAGAAATTTTCTGTGGACTGGAAATGTCTTGAAGAGTAATCCTGCCCTGGTCGCTTGGAAAGTGGTTTGCCTGCCCAAGAAAGAAAGGGGTCTCGATTTGTTTGATATCAAAGCTCGTAACAAAAGTTTCCTTGCTAAGCAGCTAGGGAACATCCACCTCAAATCTGATTCTGTCTAGATTAAATGGATTCATCACTACTATCTTCCCAATGTTTCTATTTGGGATGTTGTTTCTCAGTGAACTTCTTTGCCATTATGGAAGGCTATTATCTCCCTCAATGATCATATAGTTGCAGCCTGTGGTAGCCAGCATCAAGCAATTGCTTTAATGTCTACTTGGGGCAATGGTGAACTTTCTTTCACTGCTCAATCCTATAATTTCCTACATTTCAAATGTGATCCGGTTCCTTGGGCTAAGGTGGTCTGGGAATCTAGGTCTATGCCCAGATATAACTTCATTTTGTGGCTGGTAGTTGTGGACAAGCTACGAACTTGTGACAGGCTTCGCTTCCTGCAACTTGGCCCTTTGTGTGTTTTCTGTCGAGTTGATGAAGAGCCCCACAATCATCTATTTTTCAGTTGTCCATGGACCTCTCTTCTTTGAAGGATGATAAAATCTTGGCTTCATCTGCATAAAAGAATGTTGACCATTAATAGTGCAATTCGCGGTCTTTCTTCTCGCAGAAACAACACTGTTAGTAGAATATGAAGAGTCTCTCTTGGTATTCTTATCTACTTGATTTGGGAAGAGAAAAACAAGAGAGTCTTTGATAACTCTTGCAATCCGGTCCCTTTTATCTTTCGTAGATTCAAGGTTCTGTTCTACATGATTTTGCACTTTTAAGAATAGTTTCTTATCTTTCAGGATGGCTCCTGACGTCTATTTGGTGGGTTTTTTCTTTGGGTGCTCCTTCCAGTTTTGTCTAGCTTTGATTTATTTGGTGTGATGGATGCTTATCCTATTGTGGTTTCATATAGATATCTTTCTTTATTTGCTTTGAGAGCTGTCATCGTCTTTTTTGTTGTTAGGGATGGCCTTCCCAGATTGGGAAAGTTTGTTTGTCTGGCTATTGTCCATTCTTTGGGAGTCTGGCTGTGTTACTTTTCTTCTGCTTTAAAGCCCCTTCATTGATGGGTGTCTCGCTGGAGAGTTTTTGTTCCAATTTGTTGTAGCTGCTTCTCTTACTCAGTCGGTTGAGGCTGTTAGTATTGCTTTTCAGTTTGCTGAGCCTATTGATATTTGTCTTGCTTTGGTGTTGTAGCTAAGAGGTCTTTTTTTATTCTAGTTGTCACTTTAGTCATTCTCGCTGTTTATATTTTTTTGTGTTATGTGTTAGGTTCGGCACCTTGTCCTTGATTAGGTTCCTCATCTAACCATTGTCAGCTAACATGTTCAAGGAGTATGTTCCCTCTTTTGTAAATCTTGTATATCAACTTGTTGGTTTTCCAGCCTTGTTTATTTTTTGATCAGATATATATTTTACCTTTGATAAAAAAAAAAAAAGATAACCCAAGTGATTTTAAAATCAGTGAAAAATCCTATAAAAAGCAAATAAAAAAATAATGAAACACAATCTCCAATTAAATAAATGTTGAAGGATGAAACGATAAAAAGGTAAATTTAAAAGAAAAGGAGAAAAAAAACTAAGTATACTAGACGAATCTTCTAAGCCCGGATTAATCTCCCAAATCCACAACTCGTGAAATCTTATACGCATGCTCAATTAAGAAACTCAATTCGCAACTAATTTAATGTTAAATGATGAAATCGAAAAAAACATCAATATAACAAAAATCACCAAAGTAAAATAAATAGGAATAAAAAGAATGAGGATTAAATTTGAATAGAAAAAAAAAACTAAATGAGGATGAAATCGTAAAACAAATTCAATTTTAAAAACTATCTCAAATGAAACAATTAACAATAAAAAGAATGAGGGCTGGATTTGACAAATGAGAAAAATAAATAAAGGAGGATGAGATTGAAAAAAAAATCAATTTTATAAATTATTTCAAATAAAACAGATAGTAATATAAATTGAAGGGTTATTTTAAAAATTTGAAGAGTTATGCATAAAAATCAACAAAAACAAAAGATAAAATAAAATATCATTTGCGCCAAACTAGAGACCTGTTGGCCACACGTGTTGTTCAAGGATGGAGGACCAACTAAGACAATTCAAGTGTCGTCCTGAAACCATCATTTGGTCACTACAAGACTTCTAACAACCTACCTAAAATTTGTAGAAACAACTTATATTTATTGAATTACTAAACTGCTCATCAATTTACTTGATTATATATATATATATATATATATATATATATATATATATTAAGAATAAAAATATGTAAAAGTTTTTAAAAGTTAGTTTAGTGATTTTTTATTTTAAAAATAATTTAGTTATATTTTGAAATAGATGGAAAGATTATGAAGAAATAATTTAAAATGATTTTTTTTAAAATAATTAAATAATTTATTATGAAGAAATATGTGAGAAAATTGATTTGTTTAACTATGGATTTTTTTTAAAAAAAATCATTTTATCCGTTTATTTAAAAAAAAAAACTTTTTTTTTTTAATAAATAATCGGCTCGGCATCCTTCTTTCCTTTTTCAAGTCTTCTTCTTCTTCAACCCTTTCTCTACGTCGATCTTCACTGACAAATAAATAATATCCTCTGATTCTAAAATCCTCTCCCTCTCCAGTAGTAGTGCTACAGCTATATATAAAAACCCTTGCACCAAAAAAAAAATTCTCTCTCTTTCTTATTTAATTTATGATTAGAATGGATAGTGGGAATAATAACACGAACACGGTGCCTCCATTTCTAAGCAAGACCTACGACATGGTAGACGACCCGTCGACGGATTCAGTGGTGTCATGGAGTAGCAGCAATAACAGTTTTGTGGTCTGGAATGTCCCAGAGTTTCAAACAGATCTTTTGCCTAAATACTTCAAGCACAGTAACTTCTCCAGCTTTGTCAGGCAATTGAATACTTACGTATGTGTTTTTATTATTATTATTATTATTAGGGTGTATGGATCTAGTTTCAATTTCTCGATCGCCCCTGTATTTGAATTATAATCGGAAGTTGGACAACTATGTTAATTTCACTGCATTTTGTGTGTCCATTTCTCCCAAGCTTAATGCCATGAAAGATAATGTATTTTTCAGCTTTTTAGTAATTCATTCTGGCTTTATCAGTAAGAGTGAGGTTGGCTGGGTGGGTGGCTGCCTGCCTACCCGCCCATCCAGATATTACCTACTTTAGAGTGCTTGTTATGTTATTATTAACCAGTTTTCTTCTTCTTTTTTATTTTTTTTGAGATGCTTTTCATTTTATTAGAGTTGACGAATTTCGTCTATGGAGTTACTGGGTGGAATATGCTATCTGGGTGAAGCAAATATTGAAATATTATTTTGTTGTTGCTGTCATCACAAACTTTCCTGAAGACCGTGCTTGCCCTGTATCTCACTGTAGAAACATTATGGCTTGCTTGTTTTTCTCAATAAAACCATATTAATCCTGCTCAGAGATATTTACTATTTATCGCTGTATTTGTTGATTTCAATTCTTCTCTTGTAATAAATTTTCTTTGAATTGTAAGCTGGTATATTATGCAAGATTAACTCGAAATCAGCTCCAGAGTTGCTTTTAAAGTGGTTAGGGAATGTGAAATCCGTTACGATGAGACATAAGTGTTTTTAAAAGGTTATCTGAAATAAGAAGTACCTATTCGAATCATTGATGGTGTCTAATGGCTTCTATGGATTGTATCTTTTAAGTTCAACATACGCACAAGCATTTGGTATTGATTTCAGATAATTAAATGAGTGCCAAGTGCATTTTGTTTGTGTGTCTGCAGACACATGCGTGTGTGCAGGGTTTGTTCGACTTCAAATCGAAGATACGAGTTTGTTGGATTTATAGAAGAGAGTAGTTTGGATTTATTCAAATATAGAATATATGAGTTTGTTGGACATCGAAAAATTCCATAATGATGTTATGGAGCTCTACATGGAGCACATGCAAGTGCTGGTTCATTAGTGAGGGTGTAGTTGAAATAGTAGATATGAGTTTATTGGACCTAGAATACATAATGATATTTGCAGCTCTGCTTGGAGCAACTGGAATTGCTTGTTCAATGGCAGGATTTGGTGGGTTGTTTCCCTATTATTCTGCATGGTTTTTGGGTGAGTTGTGGGTTTGTTCACATATTTTTGGGATTTTCCAGCTATTTTATCTATGTTTTTTCTTTTTTGGGATTCCTTCTAGGGATGTCTTATCTCTTATTTTTATCTTCTGTTATCTCTTTTTCTAATAAATCTTTGTTCGATAAAAAAATTGAAGACAAGTGTTCTTATTCATCTTAGCATGCATTCCCAGTTATATGTGGATAACTCATGCTAGATTTGGATAACTCAGCATATAGGATGACTGATTCAGTTCCTGAAACCACTCTTTCGCCATTTTAACTACCTAAGCCTACTTGATTCTAGGTTTGTCCTTCGGTTTCTCCTTTAATATATTGTTTCTATCATCAAGCTTTGACCACTGGACCTCATGAAAATCTTTTGTTACTTTGTCTTGATCTCTTTTTATGTGCAAAACATTTTCTTTATAGCATTTGAGTGCTTGGTTTTGAATTTTTTGATTACATGGAATTGACTACATGCTTGTCAAATTGTTCTTTGTTGTCAAGAAGCGCATAAAGCATGGTGTATATTAACCCATGTGCTCGAAAATTGCAGGTCAACTTACACCTTGATCGGGTATGCTTGACCAATGCTGGTTTTACTTGGCAAAAACATGGTCTGTCGATAATTGTGTTGGTATTGTGAGTTAACTGAGATAATTCCTATTTTAACCAATTTAATCTTCAGATTGTGACTTGTAAGTTCTCCATGAAATCACATAATATTGATTTTTTTTTAATTTGTTGTGTATTCACTATTAGTTGTTATAAGCTTTTTTTATGGACCAGGATTCATTCAACTGGAGCTGTATTCTGTAAATTTTGACTCAAGTTTAGCTCTAGATTTTAGTTTTTTTATTTTGGGTCATAGTTCTCAGGGTTGTATGTATAATTAAATCTGCATGCTTATTTGCATAAAAATAGTGGATTACCTGATATTTGTGTTTTTCTAGCGAATATAGGTCCTCTTGGTTAGGTGGTAATGAATGATATTTTACTATAAGGTGAATTCTAAGCATGCCATGTTTCTTTTGTCTTTGTCTCTAACTCTCTCATTTTAATATTTGGAGGATACAACTATGATTGCCTTCTTGATCCTGGATTGGAGTCTGGATCTTTGAATCTAAACTTTTCTCCAAGGAATTGATAGTGTTCTTATCATTTAATTTATGGTTGCTGTTATCTTCTAGTGGACATTTTTTACATCACTTTTTGCTTATGCATTTTTCGTTCAGATTCTATATCTGAAATACAGTTGAAAAATGTTTGGTCAAATGTTGCTTCCTTGTTTCAATTCTAGAAACTTGAGTCTATTTTATACCCTATGATGATAATGGATGGCACTGTAAAACAAGCTTTAATTGTTAGTGTTGTAAGTCGTAGCGTAGAAGATTATAAATGTCAGAGAGCAATCCTGGAGATGATCAGACAAAGTACAAATTCATGTTGCCATTTTTGCTTTAGTCAAGTTTCCTGGGAAATACATTATGAAATATTAGATACCACAAGATTCATGGTTATTATACAAAGATCATGTAAGGTGACTGCACTTTTGTAGACCGACTCACATGAACTTGGAAAGTTAGGCTACTTAAAAAGTTCAAAGTGCCCCTGTGCAGTCCTTGGATATAAATGTGTGGTATGATCTTTGCCATTTGTTAACTATCCATTGTCGTAAAACTTTTCGAGCATGCACATGCATCACTTATGACATTGAATTCTATTCCTTGTTGTCAGCCGCGGTAATTGTGTGCTCAATGGGTAGGTCAATGGAGATGGATTTTTTACTTTTGTTCATGTGCTTAAACTCAAGAAGTTATATTTATTATGTGAAATCCAAATGAATATAAAAATTAGTGGATGTTTGGACATTGGACCTTGAATTTGCATGGTGCTCCTTTTAGCTTTCTACTTTCTTTTTTCCTTTTTTTTTTTTTGATAAGCTGAAACTCAAAGCTTTCTACATTCTTACATCAATATATTCTAGATAATGGTGAATAATCATGGTGTTTATATAGTATATCATTCATTTTTTTACCTTTTCTACCATGATTGAGCAGGGTTTCAGGAAGGTTGATCCTGATCGCTTTGAATTTGCAAATGAGGGGTTCTTAAGGGGCCAAAAACACCTTCTGAGGAGTATATCTAGGAAAAAACCTGTTCATGGTAACCTACCACCTCAAGTTCAGAGCTCTTCGGTTACCACATGCGTTGAGGTTGGGAAGTTTGGGCTCGAGGAAGAGGTTGAAAGACTTAAACGAGACAAAAATGTTCTCATGCAGGAACTTGTTAGACTGAGGCAGCAGCAGCAAGCCACAGATCACCAGTTGCACACTGTGGGCCAACGTGTACAGGGAATGGAGCAGCGACAGCAACAAATGATGTCATTCCTTGCGAAGGCCATGCAGAATCCAGGCTTCTTAAGTCAGCTTGTACAGCAGCAAAATGAAAGCAACAGACGCATTGCTGGTGCCAGTAAAAAGAGGAGACTTCCAAGGCAGGAGGAAGAGAATTTGGCTGGTGTGCAATGCAAAACATCTCCTAATGGGCAGATTATCAAGTTCCATTCTTCAATGAATGAAGCAGCAAAAGCAATGTTGCACCAGATCCTGAAGATGAACTCATCACCTAGGCTGGAACCATCGATGAACAATTCTGGTCCCTTACTGATCGGTAATCATCCTTCTTCCAATGGATTAGACAGTGGGAGCTCTTCAACTCGGATGTCAGGAGTGATGCTTTCAGAGGTTCCAACAGCTTCTGGGCCATCATATTTGCCTATGGAAACTGGGTTCCCAGCCAGCCATTCAACTACTGCCATTTCTGAGGTCCAATCTCCTGCTTCTGTAGCAACCGACTATGTTAAAACAGATTATACTGCTGAGATGGGCATGCATAATTCTGGGCAAAATACCATCCTGCCCAACTTCACTGCAATGACAGGAATTGTGCCCGGAGGCTCTGCTGGAGGTCCTAACATGAATATTGCAGGGTCTGAGAAGGGGAATGCAGAGTTTTTTGACACCATGTCATCTGTGTTGGATGCGCCAGTGCCCATAGAAACTGAAGCTCTCTCTCCCAGCCAGGATGAGGAAGTCTTTCTGGATGGAAACCATAAGCTTCCTGGCATTAATGATGTGTTCTGGGAACAATTTCTTACAGCAAGCCCGCTCAATGGGGAGACAGATGAAATTAATTCAAGCTCTCCAGAAAGTAGCATGAGCAAGGAGCAGGAATTGCAATCATGGCAGGACAATGGATGGGACAATATTCAACATATGAATCGTCTAGCTGAACAAATGGGGCTTCTTACACCGGAAAGCTTAAAAGGGTGATACTTACCAAGTGTATATAAGTTTGTTACTATTCAGAGGTAAATCTTTCATCTATCATGTCTAATGACAAGCTGGATTGTCAATCCCTTGTTCATATCCGCTGTCATAATCAGCTAGCAACTAAGATGGTCTCACCTGTTTTCAAAACTTCGGGACTTGAATTAGCTTATTTCTACATGGTTATTATGTGGTGTGTCCCTAATGACTTTTGTTGGCCCTGTTTGGGGATTGACCATTGTAGAAAGATATTTTGCCTTGCTGATATCAAATTGTAAATGTTTAGCACTTTGTTAGGAAGCAAAATTACTTCACATAGTATCAGAAATCAAATCAGCAGAACTATTATATTTCACCTTGGATTTTTATTTTTATTTTTTTTCTTGCAAACAATGGAGGCCATTAATTACTGTCGTGCATGTGGTTATAATAAGCTCAGAATATGCACAAGAAATTTGTTTATTTTATGCCTTGTTTCTCCCCGTGATACAAATTGTTAGAGCCCTTTTCTGATCTATCTATCATTTTGTGGTATTTTCTGATATATCTGTGAATTAATTGGAGAAAAATATAGTACAGTTTTCAGAACTTCTTCGTTTCTATTGTTATTGCAGAGTTGGTGTTCTGCTGCTGGTGAGCAGACAGCCTTTGATCCAGCTTTTTGATCAAAGGGGGACGACGAAACCCCTTTTTATTTTTATTTTTTGAAGAGAAACGTTTGACTTTGTTTTGTTTACCTTTACTTAGTATGTGTACCAAATAATTTAGCTTTTTTGCTTGGTTTTCTAGGAAACCCAATATTAGGGCTTAAATATAACAACATCTATGAAATCTGTCTCTAATGTCCCCTCCCTCCTCTGGAGGGTTTTATAGATGGAAAAAATAAAAATAAAAGCCTTAATCCATCTTGTGTTCAACAATTGGAGAATGAACGGAACTTGCCAGGCATTGAATGCCAAATTCTTGCTATTTACTAATTACTAACTACTAAATCCTTATCTTTTAGTTTTTTTTTTTTCCTAATTCATACTCGATCTTTTTCCTGGCTTAACATGTTTTCAGTGGAGGGGAAATGGGGGAAACAAAAAAGTTAGGAAAGAAAGTTTGGGAAAAAGAAAAAGGTCATTAAAAATAAAATTGAGGGAAGCATAAAAATATTAAAAAAAAAGTGAATTTTCTCACCTAAAGTAGATTATAGAATATTTTTCTGTAAAAAGATGAATGCAAACTTGAAGTCTAGAAGCATTTCATTAGCTAATGACAAAAAATGGTTTGGATGTAATGGATATACTTAGAGTAAATTAATGTAATGAAGTTGGGTATTTTGGTTAGATGGGTTTTTTATAGTGAATCTTGAACATTTGAAAAAAATAAATACATAAAAATAAAGTTGAAATTGCAAGAAATTCAAAATTGTAGTTGAAACTTAGCATTCATGTATTAAATACCAATGGTAGAAGTTCACTAGTCCATTGGTTTGCATTATATTGTGGTTTGGAGAGAGAAAAAAAATTAATGCACCAAAAAAAAATAATTAACCAAGTAAACTTGTGATGCAAGTCATGCATGTTATTGGATTCAATAATTTTTTTATACTAGATATTATTTTTAATTAATTCTACGACAATATAGCGCATGTGAATTTTTTTGTATGAAACAATTTTTTTAAAGGAATAAAACCATGATGGATGTATGTGGTTGAGAAGGTAAAATTAGATCATTGATAATAAATTATGAAATTATATCTTTTTAGTTTTGAGCTAAATAAGAAAAATAAATCATCAACAACAAAAAGTGATTTTTTTTAAAAAAAATTAAGGGACAGAAAAAAGAAAAACAAATAATAGCTCGAATACTGTAGATGAACTCGTTAAACCTACGATCCCATTTATGAACTCAATTAGGTTCAATAATTTTTTATTAATTTTTTAACCTGTATATATATATAAAAAAATAACTTAAAAAAAAGGAGCCCAAGCATGTTGGGCTAAAAAAACAAGTCAAGGCATGTAGGCCTTCTAGCCCAGCCCGCGCTCCTAGGCCTAACTTTATTGTTTTAAAAAAATTGTTAATGGGGCCCTGTTTTTTTAAATAAGACAGCAGACGTCACGTTGTCTGCTTTGTGCAGAATCTAATGACCAGATGTCGCTAGAAAAATGGAGTCTTGGTTTTTGGTCTTAAAACTTATTTTCAATCCATTTTTTACCTTAAACACCTAAAAAAACACCCTAAACATCTTAATAAATCTATTAATGACCTTAAAAAAAACCCAAAAAATAGCTCAAGAAGTTGAAATCAACCCGAACCCAAAAACATTGTCACGGTTAGATCTGTCTCCTCGGGTAAGGAGAAGTAAAAAAAAAATATCTAGATGAAACTCCCATCATGAAATGGAACCCATTAACACCAACTTCAATCATTTTGGTTGTAAAATCGTTATCAATGACCACTTTCTCTCTTTTCACTAGAACTCGACAGTTTTCTCCCTCCCTCTTTCCTATTGAATAAAAAGACTGAAAAATATGGGAAATAAACTTTAGTATCAAAATTAAATTTCTAAAAACTAAAAAGTACCTATCACCTTTAAATTAAAAGAAATATGGGGAGTCAAAATAAACTTTTTATATAAGATTCGAAGTCGCCACCTATATTACCCGTCTTTTTTTTTACTTTGATCTTCTATCTTTCAACCTAATCGTTTCTTAAAAACAAAATATGCAATTGAGTTTTAATTTTGGCTCAAAATGACTCAATTATGTAAAGAAAAAGTTTAAGAATCAAATTAAAAATTTTAAAAAATAAATCACTATTCCATTCTATAGTTATTTGTAAGAAAATAAAAAATAAATTATATTACAATAAAAATACCACAAGCCTTATTTTTTTTATATGTATAATTTAAAGTAATATCTATGTAATAGATGGTCAAATCCATGGTTTTCTTTTTCTTTTTTAACATTGAAACTTTTTTTTATATTTTTGGATGGATTTTCTTGAGTTTCAATTTTATTTTTTTTTACCGTTATACAACTACAAGTCTACAACCACACCTCTGAACTAAACTTTAGTATTATCTTTTTTGTTTTCTCAAATTTTCTTTCTACTCTGCTTTTCTATTGTTAGAGAGTGTCATGCACGTAAAAGATGATGGTGGGGCCTCCAAAACTTGCAGAGAAGTTTTGCGAGAGGGAAAGCGGTGTTATAAGTCGTCAGATCATCTTTAATTTTTAAGGTTTTTTTTTTTTTCCAAAACTCTAAATTTACACCTCTGTGTTAATTATTTTTTTTATCACTATATTTTTAATTTAATAAATTAATTCTTGTATTCTTTTAATTCATTCAATTAATCCTTCTATCTTTTCAAAGTGTTGTTCACTTATAAATATATTAAAATAATATTTTTTTTATTTTTTAAAAATCATATTTGATATCAGCGCATCAAAATGATTTAAAAACACTAAAAACATATTAATTTGAAGTAAAGAAAAAAAATAAAAATTTTCATATTTTTTCAAAAACGCTTTTGAAACGCAAAAACAAACAGCTCAATTAATGTATTCAATTAATCTAATAACTACTATCAAGTCTTTATGTTAAACTATGCATTCTAATTATATAAAAATTAAATATTTTTCAATATCTAATGACTTATATGCTCATGTAAAGCCAATATCATAAAGTAAATTATCTTAAATTTATTTTTCTAACATAATTTATTTGATGATATAGGCTCTACACGAATATAAAAAATAATCTCATAAACAAAATATTGTTAATAATATCATGATTTTTATAATAGAATAGAGACTTGATAGAAATAGTTATTGATTAATTAGATAAATTTAGAGACCACGAGTTAATTCTACATATCAAATTAAAAACATAAGGATATAAATGAATAATTGAAATAAATATAAGGGTAAATTCAATGGGTTTTGCCAAGTTTTCCCCTCATAAATATGACTTTTAACCATATATTTTAAAACCATTAGATACTATAATAAAACGCCTAGGTAAAATGTTGTAGTAGTATTTTTTTTTTAATTGTTTTTTTTTTAATTTCATCTTTCTATACCCAATTTTAGGATCAATTTCTCAAACTTTGTTAAGAAGAAGGAAAATTAAAAGAAAATGAACCAAAGTAAAAAAATAAGGAGAAGCCTAGTGACAAATATAAATTTTGAAAGTAAAGTTCTATTTAATCCTCATACTTTTTCCTCCTTGTTTCACTGTTCCTATAGTTTTGTAATTTTCATTTTGGTATACAAAATTATTTTCTTAGCATTTAAGTTTTTGAGATGAGAGAAAGTCACTGAATTTTGGTTAAAATAGAGAAAATCATTGGTTAACATAGAATTTAACCATGAAAAAGATTTATCATTATGTCAACAAATTCCTTTCTATTAGAGGAATTCAATTGATATAATAAATAGATTTACTTAAATTTCTAGGGTGTTTTATACGTGCTTTTGAATAAAAAAATGATTTAAAAATAATTTTTTTGGTTAAAAAAAATATAACCATGATTTTTCAATTACCATAGATAACATTTAATATACAACAACAAACTACGACGCATCATCATCTTCTTTTTTTAAAAAAAATAAATAGTTGATTTCATGTAATAAGTGGGTGTAAATGACTTACAAGTTGATGTGGTAACTAAATTTGTGTAAATAATTCTTTAATTTAAAATGCAGCATATATTCGAATCTCACTTATTCTATCTCTTTTTAATTTTTTCAGTGGGTCACTTTTAAAGTTTTATGAATTAAATTAAAAATTGAAAAACCATTGAATATTACTTTACTGAACTATATGAATAAAATTTTATAGGTTGGAGATAAAATGACTTAAATAACCTATATTTACAATAAAATAAAGCATCAATCTCTTAAATGTTTTTGAGAAATTCTACAACATATAATAATTACTAGTATATTGGCCACGCTCTGCAACGGGTCAATAATAATTTTTTTTTAATTTTTTTAAAAATCTTAAGAGTATAGAGAATATTTTAAGTGCCTAAATTTAAAATATCGTAAGAATATAAAGAATATTTTAAGTGTTTTGAGACTAACTTGGCTGTCAGACCCAACTGTCTTGGGTGTGGTTGCTGAGCCAAATCCAAGAGTCATGGGTCTAGCGGCTAAACTAGACCTAATAGCCTTGGGTCTGGAGACCTATTAATTTTTTTATAATTTTTTTATTTGTTATAAAAAATATTTAAAATATCCTTAAAGTATCATAAATCTAAATACTATTTTTTTTTATTTTTTTAGAAAATATTTAAACTATCATTAAAATATTCTAAACAGAAATCATATTTAATTATTTTTTTAATTTTTTATAAAAAAAACATTTAAACTACCTTGAAGTATCCTAAATAGAAATACTCATTAATTGTTTTATATATATTTTTATTTTTTTCTAAAAAACAAACATTTAAACTATCTTTGAAGTATTCTAAACAGAAATCATAATTAATTTTTTTATAAATATTTTTTATTTATTCTAAAAAAACATTTAAATTATTCTAAAAGAAAGTATGCTAAATAGAAATTCTAATTAATTTTGTTTTAATGTTTTTTTATTTTTTCTATAAAAAAAATATTAAAACTATTCTTGAAGTATCCTAAATAATATTTTTATAAATATTTTCTATTTTTTATTAAAAAAACATTTAAACTACCCTTGAAGTATCTTAAATGATTTTCTTATAAATATTTTTTATTTTTTATAAAAACATATTTAAACTATTATTAAATATCTTAAAATACAAAACAGTAGTATGCAGCCCCCACAAAAATGGGCTTTAAAATTATTATTATTATTATTATTATATATCAACCATCGCTACAATTAAACTAAAATCAGGTCCATAGCAAAATCCCAACCCATAAATTGTCTCTGTTCTTTCCTCAATTTTTCTCTCTAATTAGCTTTCTTCTGTTATCACAAAACACAAAGTGAAATTGCTAGGGGTACGAAAGTGTTGAAGAATTTTATGTAAAATTAAGAAAATAGTGGGGTCAATAAAACTTACAGAGGTTTTATTTTTTAAAAAGTCATCTTTTTTTTTAAGGCTTTTTTTTCCTTACAAAAACCTCATAAATTAACCATTATATTTGTGTTAATTATTCATTTTTATTCATGTGTTTTTAATTTAATTAATTAGCCCTTGTATTCTTTTGAATTTGTTCGGTTAGCCCTTTTCTTTTCTTTTTTTCCTTTTTTCGAATGTATTCAATGCTTTTTTCGAATGACCTAATAGTTAATCTTTTATCAAGTCTTCATCATGTTATGTTATACATTCTAATTATATGATGATTTTCTGTATTCCCACGAAGCCTACGTCATTGAATAAACTTTCTGAAAAAAAATATAATGTTTTTAATAATAAAAGACTATTGTTAGTCTTTTGATGAACTTGTCTAAACTATGTTGTTTATCATTAAGAACGTGGAAGATAATCAGTATAACAATATTTATGCATAGAAATAGGTGTTTTAGTAGAGCCTAGGTTGTGATTATTGTTTTCCTCTTAATCTCATTTTTCTTTGTTGGACAGTATAATTGTTAGGCTTTGGTTGCTGGGGGTTAGTTTGTTTCCTGAAAAGTAGTTTTTAGAAAATCACTTTCCAAACTTTCTTGTATTTGTTTGCCATTAGAAAAGTTGGTCAACGGAAAACACTTTCCAGTCAAAGAAAAATTTGGCTTAGTTTCCAGGAAAGTGTTTTCTTTTTATTTTGGGCGGAAAACACTTTCCGGAAGTTGTGAAAAATTTAGAAATGTCATTATTTGCTGATTATATCAAATTTGATCCTCAAACTTTTGATTGCTATATATATTTTGTTTTGAATATTTATTTTTGAATTTCATCCCTTACAATTTAATTTTTATATAACTTTGGTCCTTATTTTTTAAAATTATTATTTTCTTTTTTCTTATCATTTTTTAATTGAAATTTTTTATCTATTAAATTTGATCCTCGTTCTTTTGATTGTTACTTATTTTATTTGAAATAATTTATGAAATGTTAATTATTATTATTTTAATTTCTTCATCTTTTAATTTTTTTTTTATATTTTAGATTTGATCTCTATTATTTTGATTATTATTTATTTTATTTGAGATAATTTATTAAATTATTTTTTTTTTCAATTTTATTCTCATTCAACTTTTTAATTTGTAAGATTTGTTCCTTATTATTTTAATAAACTTGAAAAAAATAAAACATTAATAAGTTATTTTCCAGCTCATTTTCCATGATATAACCAAACACTGGAAATTGTTTTCCAATTTATTTTCTATTACACTCCCAAACATCGAAAAATAAATCACTTTCTAGGAATTTACTTTTCCGGAATTCATTTTCTATAAGGAAACTACTTTCCAGCAAACAAACGGGGCATGTAGGTTGTTTTTCCTCAGTTTTAGTGTTGTTTTTGGGTTGAGGTCATTTCTGGTTTTTTCTAGGGTTTTTGGCTTTTTTTTACTAGATAATGTTATTGGGAAGAACAGTTTTGGTCCATTTCTTTATACTAGCCACTTCACATGACCTCTTTAGCAAGCAATGGTTTCTTTTGCATCAATAACGTGTATTTTAAGGTTTTAATTTTAGAGTTTTGGTTTTTGAATTGAAACTTTCTTTCTTTGACCAAATCATAATGATTCAGTGATAATTAAAGTGAATAGATACTAGATTTTTTATTCTTGCATGATTTTGAACCTTTCTATACCTCATGTTTGGAATTGTGATAGCGGTTACGGTTCAAAGTACTTTTCGCTTAGAAATGCATCAAAATAATATTTTTTTTATTTTTTAAAAATTATTTTTGAGATCAGTGTATTAAACGATTTGAAAACATAAAATTTTTTTTAGTAAATTTGTTTTTTGAATTTAAAAAAAACACGGTTTCAACCGCATTTCCAAACACAACCTTATCATATATGGTTTGGTTTAAAACCGATGTTCTAGATTCTTCAATAATATTCTTCGTTGTTGTTCATCACATTCAAACAAAAATGCATGCTTGTTTGATCTTTGTTTGTGTTGTTTTTTTTATGGATTCATTGATCATATTAATTATTTTGAAATAAAAAATATTTTTAAAAATAATTGTAACTATACTTTCAAACACGTGAACGAAATAAAAAAAAATTTAAGAATTTATTGAACAAATTAAAAACACAGAGATAAAAATAAATATAAAGATAAATTTAAGAGTTTTGCCAAAATCATGCATTCTTCTTTCAATCAAATATTTGTTTAAAACAATCTCTGCCGTTACAAATACAATCACAAAAAAAGATAAAGTTAGATCCATAACAAAAATCCCAAACTCTAAAGTAAATTTTAGTATTGTATCTTTTCTTTCTCTCAAATTTCCTCTCCACTCAGCTGTCTACCACATAGTGAAGTTGATACTGGTACGGGAGTGTGAGAAGGTTCTGGAATGCATGGAAAAAGACGATAATGGGGCCTACAAAACTTGTAGAGAAATTCTGGGGGAAGGGAGGTAGTGTTATTATTTCAAAGTCCTTGCGTCTGTCATCTTTAATCTGGGAATGGAATCTTGACTCGTGACTCAACGCGGTCTGAGCAGCACTGGTGCAGCCCCCCTCTATATAAATGTGCTTCATCTGCTCCTCTGGTGCCACAGCAGCTCACACCAGGTAAGCCACTTTCTATATCTAAAAAAACCCTGTGCTCTCGGTCTCTCTTCAATTTAAAGCTTCATCTCCATTTACGATTCCTGTTTTAGGAAGAGGAATGAAAGGATTGCTTCTAACGTGTGAGTTTATATCTCTTACTTTGCTTTTATGAAGTTGCTAGAGAGAGCTGCTGTTTTTTTTTTTTGTTTTTTTCCCCTTTCCTTCTTGCACTTGTAGCATATTGTGACTCCTTGTTGTTGTTCGTTAATTTTGTGCTAAATATCTCTTGAAGGCATGAATATTTAGCGGAAAAAAGATGACAAGCAAGGCAATATGTTTAGCATCTGACGTTGGAGATAGATTTAGTCCGACTAATGAAGAAATAATAAATCATTTTCTAAGGCACAAGTTACTTGGAAATGATCACCTAGTCAGCAAAATCCCCCAGCTTGATATCTACCAGTTTGATCCCTGGGATTTACCCTGTAAGCAGATGGACAATCTTAAATATTTGTCTCTCTTCCTGCTATGAACATTTTGTGAACTTAATTTGTACGTTTAAATGATTTTTGTAGGGATAAATTCAAAAGATCGAGAAGGGTATTTCTTTTCTCCTCTCCATGCTAAGAACTCCTACACAAATAACGGGAGAATCAATAGGTCAACAAATACGGGTTCATGGCAAGCTAAAGGAAGGGATTGTAAAGTAACATCTGAACTTAATGGGGAAGTAATTGGTATAAAAAAGATTTTTGTTCATTCCTGTATCAAGGATGGAATCAAGTATGTGATGCACGAGTTCAGTGCAAGTTTCAATTTACCTAATTGCGGGGACCTGGTACGTCTATAGTGTGTGTGTGTGTGTGTAAGACAGAGACGCAGCATATTCGTATCAATCATACGATTATTTTGTTGTTGTGTTCTTCTAATATGAATCCCATTTACCTATCCAACTTTTGTAGAGGGCTCTGGTTCTCTGTAAAGTAATGATGAAGACGCTAGACAAGAAGACTGAAGGATCATATAAGAAGGTTAAAGAGACAGAGGAGGAGGCTAGGAGTCCTCCAGCATCTGATGAAGGTTCTGGTTTTGAAAATGTGATTAGAGTGATCTTTCAACCTATAATAACATCTGTTCTAATATCATCTTAAAAATCGATATGCAGATCAGCAGACTGACAATTTAATCTGTGATGATGGTGGAACAAATTGCTTAGCAGCTTCTGCTTCTGCGAACCATGCTGTAGAATTAACAATTCCAGAAGAGGTGAGACTCGATAGCTGAGTCTTTTAATGTCTATCTAAGCCTGATGCTTTCTTTATTCCCTCTACAGGTGGACGTTGAAATATCACCACATCTGCAATTGTTCCCCGGTTATGATCAGCAGGATTATAACCATGGATTCATATTTTATGACCAGCCACTGATTCTTTCAGGGCAACTACACGCTGACAATGGCCCAGGAACTTCCAGTACTGAGGAAGATATGTTCAACGGGCTCGGACTTCTCTGGGATTGACCAGTCCGTGTAAATAGTTTCTTATCATTGCTCTGTACTGATAGGAAACATAAGCTAGAAACTAGAAAGTACGAACAAACTACCTTTTCCCCCGAGTTGATTTGATCACTGGGAGTAATATTTACACTAGCAATCAGCAACTGTTTATGTAACTCTCATGACTGTAATTTTTATCTCTAGCTGTCTGTAATGTTTAATCCTATGGATTTCTGCAAGGATGTTGCACCTCTGTATTATGATTTCTGAGTTTTAAGGACTGAAAGTGTTCAGGTATGGAGAATAGAGAGCAGCTGTCCCCTTGATGCTTAAATGGATGAAAAAGGATATCATAATATTTGTAGATCATACAGGTAGAATTTGAACCGTAAAATAACTGGAGTTAACGAACCTGAACGCGTTTTCAGAAAAAAAAAAAAAAAAAAAGAAGGAAGAAAGAAAGAAAGAAAGAAAAAGCAGGAATTTGGTTGCTGTATGTATATATATATATATATGACGACAGGAGACAAAAGAGCAACTTTCTCTCTGACCGCATCCATCAGTAGCATTGTATAGCTCAGCTATTAGAAATATGAGCATTTCTCAGCAACCAACGTATAGTAAGTTCAACTACTGCCAGAGCACTGAGCAAGCATGCGTCACTGAACTTGATGAACACTGATTTGGGTATTCTTGCCATTTTGTAAGAAATGGATCTTAATTTTCTATGAGCACATGTCGGACAATCAACACAGTAGCAGGTAAAGAAACTATATGGATCTGTTTATACCAAAAACAATTTTCCACTTTTTTTCTTTCTTTTTTTTGAACGGCCAGATCTCTCTCTCTCTCTCTCTCTCTCTCACACACACACACACTCTCTCTCTGTCTCTGTCTCTGTCTCTCTCAACAGTTCTACTTCTGATCTTATTGCTTTAGAGCGAAGATAAAGTAGAAAAATAAGGTTGGGGGGAATTGAAGTTTGCTTTCTCTCAAGAAGAAGAAAGAAGAAATATATGTATGCGAGTAAAGTTAAAATTATTGTAATCATCTAGATGGTAGGCAGTGATAAAAGCTTGAGATCAAGAGATTTGCTCTTTTTGTTGTCTCGGGTTCGAACCCTGTGATTGCTTATATGATGATCACTGGAGGCTTACATGGTCGTTAACTTCAGGGCCCGTAGAATTAGTCGAGGTGCGTGCAAACTGGCCCTAACACCCACGTTAAACTAAAAAAAAAAGGTTAAAATCATTGTAAAAAAATGTTTTGACCACCGAAATCTAATTTTGACAGTATAAAATTTGACATGAAACTCTTTTTTGGCATGACAGCTCGGTTTTTCTCTAAGAAATTTCTGTCTAGCAAAAAATTCATTTTTTGGGCCGGAAATGTTGCCAAAGATGAGTTACAAAAACACATACCAAGTAATTCTGGTAGCAAACTATTTAATATATACATGCTATCACATGATGAACTGCTAAAAAATTTCAAGGTTTAGATCATAAGACTAAGTCAATATTTTAGCAAACTATTTAATATATACATGCTATCACATGAGAACGGCTAAAAAATTTCAAGGTTTAGACCGCAAGACTAAATCAATACTTAATTTATAGTTCATAATAAAGCCTAACTGCTATAATTTCACAATATAGCTAATCTTTTTCAGAACATACATATTCATAGAAAAATCTCCTATCATCCTGTAGTAGAACAATTATGTAGAGTTCTCATATATCACAATTCTACTAGTCGTATTAAACAACTTATTGAAATGCATAATTATAGTATGAACATCTTTTTTCTCATGTTAGCTAACACCACACATATAACCCACTCATCATCATTATAATTATCATCATGTTGACATTCACTCTTAATTTCATCGTCGTTGTCATCGTCATGGATAGGAAGAATTGAATTTTCAAGAACATATTACCTTTTTTTTCCCTTAAAAACAATTCTCACAATTTCGATACCGGTCTAAAAAATTTGGTCCAATTAATTTATCAGCATCAAACATGATATATAGGTACGTAATATTACTCATATTGATCTATTAACTTATTCGTATGAAAATAACAAGTATTAGTTTCATGCATATAAATTTATAATTAAATTTTGATAAGGCCTTTAAATATAAGTTAGTTTCTAATTATTTTCATTTTAATGTAAATTAATAACTCTCTCTATTACAATTTTGCATGGATCTTCTAGCTGGCTAGGATTTCATTTAATTAATTATATATGTTGATGTTTTGGATCTTCATTTTAAGTTGACTTGTGTGCGTTATTGTTATTCAAGATTTTACAGTGATGGTGTGTCAATACGCACTTTGGCAGGATGAAGCTGGCTCTCCATGAATTCTTCTGGGAATTTCTACTCAAAACATCAATGTGAATTGGATTTGTATTTGAAAGAACAACGCAAGAAATACACTCCAAATAATGAATATTATTTCATGCCTTGATGTGTTGTTTTCATTTCTAGTTAGGGCAACTAGTATATTTTTCTTTTTTATTTGTTATATTGGACTACTTACTATCGTATTGCAACTTGAGTATAAGTTCAAGTGTTGGACTACCTTCTACTAAACATAATATATTTTCAAGTCTAAAACATGATTTGATTTGAAAGTGAGTTTTAATTTGTTTTTTATATTAAAATTTATTTTTTTTTTCGTCAAATTAATTTTATTAGTGTTTTTAAATTGTTTTGATATGCTAATATCAAAAATAAATTTAAAAACACTAATAAAAAATATTATTTTAATGCTTTTCCGAGCGAAAAATACATTCTCAAACACCTTCCAAGTAAAAACTTTGATCTAATATTTACATTACAAGTGCATTTAAAATTGAGTTGCCTAAAGTTGTGAGCCCTAAATATCAAGTTTTGTTTCCAATTCCCACCGGATTCATAAAGAAAGAAAGATTGCAATCATACATAATTCTCAATTTTTGTAGTTTAAAATGACGAAGGACGATCTTCTCAAGTTCCTTTATTTTATTCCAAGGAGGCTTTTAGTTTATAGATTTTGAATATCCTCTTAGAAATGTGATGTTTGTATTTAGTTGGAAAAGACATGTACGATTCTCCAAAATTTGAGACTCCTAAACTTCCAAACTGTACACAAGAATGCTTAGCATCTCCAATTTCTTTTCCTGCAAATTCTTGAGTGTCTCTTGATACAGAACGCTCCCTGAAAAACCCTATAATGTCTCTTGAGAAAGCCTGCCATAATAAGCATCTATCAGCATCAAGTGTTCGACTTCTCCGCAAAAATAACCAAGTCATTCATTAAATGACGAATTTGGTTGATCATTTCCAAGCAGCTATGACAACAGACATTGCGTGCCATTAAAATTGACAGAAACAAGAATCAATGTCGACCCCCAGATAATCACAACTACTAAAGAATGCTGAATGCCACGGTTTCACCCCATTCACTTCACCAGAGAAGAAAACTCTCTTACACCACTCACATGGACGAGGGAAGTAGAGTTTTGTCAATTTTGTACAGGTCAAAAAACAACAACGAGAATCAACACTCTCGTGTAGAAATATTGGTTTTCATGCAACGTTTGTTACAGCGAAAGCATTGTGGAATCAAACACCTAACAATGTTCTAGGTCAAAAATATTATCTTCAGTGAAAGCAAACCCCTACTTGTACGCCAAAACAAATAGATCACAGAGTGCAGTCATATGAATTGTGCTATGCGTCTATGCCTTCAAGGACATTGGAGCAACGCTTGTGTAAGCAGCACCCTTGACTTTCTTACTTGAACTATCTTTAGATTTGTTTGATTTCCGTTTCTTTGAGGGAGCCTTCTCTTTCAACAATTCTGAAGTCAGCTCTTGCTCCTGATCAGCATCTTTCATTTCTGTTGCATTAGTATCTGGTTCAATAACTGACATTCCATGTAGGGTGTAGTCGAGCAAAAATGTGCTCCTCAAAAGTCTGTCTATCCTGCTTAAATGCCTTTGGGAATATGGGATAAGACCTTCAAGAAGTTCCCCGATGCCTTTTATCTGAACATTGATACCATCACACTGCTAAGTTGAACGTGCATATCTAGAGTTGACAAATTATATAAATGATGTTTGATTAATTTTATTTTTCTACAAAAGTAAACTAAGAGAATGAATTGCCGAACCCCATGAAATACCAGTAGAATTATCCCTTGCAGCAACCAAGAGTGATTAAAACATTCACATCAACCACCTAATTAGGTTCCCAAAAACAAAAATGTATATTCATGGATTTTGCAACATGCAACAAGCATCAAGAGTATTATTACACACACAAACACAATAAACAAGCCTAGAGGGATCTATTATGAATTATTTATGCTAAGATAATTGCATGTAGCAAACGCTGAAGCAACAAATAATATTAACTAGACTTCAATATTTGGATTGTTCTGTATTCAAAATCTGGTGTTTGAGTATCTACACAATGACTAAACTTGTAGTATCTAGAAGCTTGTGATATGAAGCATGCTATGAGCCATCTCTATGTTAAACTGAAACAGTTGACCCATGAGAGATTATTACAGAATCCAGTGAAATGCTTTTTATGCATGTGTTACCATGAACAACTGAAATAAGGACAAGTCAGACAATCACCTCAAGAATCTCTGTTGGAGGAAGGATGTTGAAAACTCCAAACAACACATATTGTGCAACATGACACAACTTTGGCTTTGTATTCCATTCACGAACATATTGAAAAAGTTGATGAATTTCTTCCTTGCCAAGAACATGGAGGGCTTTCTCTATCTGACTGCTACCTTCCTTCTTCCTGCAGGATACTTGAATAAGCTAATGGGATAGCATACAGAAAACACATATAGGCACATATTTATTGATGTAATATCATTTCCAACCTGCAAAGTTCAGCAAACAACTCAAAAAGTTTATTAGGCCTGTGAAGTTCAAATGCTATTTGGATAGCTTTAATGTAGTCAGCATCTAACACAGCATTTTCCAATTCTTGACCTCTCAATACCCCTTCCTCCTGCACATACCCAACAAGTATTATTAATAAACTAAAAAAACAATTCAAATGATATGACATCATTCAGCACCATCCAACACAGTAACTACATTAGGCATTGTACGACCAAGATAATAAAACTTCACGACTTGTAAGGTTACATAATTCATTCTAGTTTGCTAAGCACAACCAAAAATAGCACACCAAGAGAGTTGAACATGTTTACTTCTTTTCGGAAAGCTTCCTCTTTATCTGAAGCAGTTGAATCATACCACAGATTAACAACAGCATCACCACCGCCAGTTGCAAACATTTCTGTCTTTTTTCCGATTGCCAAGGCCCAAACCTGCAAATCAAAATCTTACATTAGCAAAGGATGAGCACCACAAAATTAGTGAATGACTACAAAGCCTCTCAACTACATGAGCTGCTTGCACCAGAAAACAGAATTTTTCTGAGTATCTATACAAAAAATTGTAAGAGGTAAGTTTATAAAAGTATAGTGTGGGGAGAGAAAATTGTAAATTTAGTGCCTGTTCTTTGTCAAAATTTCTATTCCTATATTTCAAATTTGTTGTACATGAGTTCATGTACATTTAAAAATCAATCAATCAAGTACATTTACTACAAAAATAACCATGATGTGGCAATGGTCTAAACACTCTTGAGAAAGAGATCTAATCATGCAATAGCCGAATCAGCAACACCTTACCAGCCCCTGATGGGGTATTTGGATGCATACAGATTGTCAAGGACCAGGCACAAACGCAGCTTTTCCCATTGACCCATCTAACTCAGCCCACATCATTACTATTTTGTTAGTTTCAATAATCTAAAAGGATCATTCATCAGAGAAATGGTATCAAAGCCATAAGGAGCCTGAATAACTATTTGTCTATTTCTTTAATAAAGATCATCAAAATATAAGCATTACTTTCAGATGCATACTCTATCCTAAACTAACCCTGCTCCCCTCAAACTCTACCCAGGCCAAGGCAGACTGATTACAAGTCACAAGAGTACCCTTTTCATTCCTGTCCCCCCTCACTTTTACTTTTGAAAGCACTCAAGGAAGGATGCCGCATTGCAAAGTTGACCTTTCATGATTTCTAGTACAATGGTAAAACCTGACCTCCCATATTAATGATCATTTAGCACTGTTACTTGGACATACTTCTGCCTTCTATAGAAATCATACTGTATGAGAACAAATGAAATCTAGGTTAATGCAATAACTGATATCCTCTGCGACCCAACAAATTGATAATCATCCATGCAGCCATGCATAGAAGAAAGTAAACTTCTTGCCCACTTGCATGTGGATCATCAACTCAAGATCATATTTACAGTTGTGCTGTTGTAAGAGCCTAGAAAATTCTTCACTACAGTGTTTCAGTTGTTTTACACATCAGTATCCAGAATGATAAATGTAGAAAACGAGAACTTTAGTTAGAGACAGCTGGTTCAGAAAGAAAAAATGATTCATCACCTTGTCCTCATGTTGATCATATGTAGCAGTGCATTCATTTGTTTTGACTGTCCATAGCTTTACCAAACCATCAGCACCTAAAAATATTTATTCAAGCTGATTTAAAATAAGATCACAAACATTTAAAATTTAAAAGAAAAACTAAAGCAGCATAAACCTCATTACCGCACGAAACAAATTGACTTCCACGAGTAAGAAATGATGCTCTTAAAACACTTGATGTGTGCCCTTCAAATGTTTTCAAGCATGACCCATCAGCTATAGCCCACATCTTTATTGTTTTATCACCAGATGCTGTTATAACACATTGATCAACTGGAGAAAACTCTACTGACCATATTCCTCTTTTATGCCCTTTAAGTACAACTACAGATACCAGATCTGGCAGCCTCCACACACAAGCAGTCCGGTCCTGAACAAAAAAATCAGGATTAAACAATTAATGACAGATAATTTATAGAAACTACGTAGAGAAGTAATGGTTTGTAGGCTACTAACTTGTGAACCGCTACAAACCAAACTATCATTTGGTGCAATAGCCAGCGAATTTATATCCTTGTCATGTGCTGCCACCACAGCTTTTGCTTTCAAATTTATAGGCTGGTCTGCATCATCTGAGATACCATCTAAACTCCACACCTTGATGGTACGATCACTAACCAAAGGCATTATATAGGATATTTAGTGACAATCAAAATAAGAGAAAATATTGACTATTAAGTGTAAACTAAAGATAAAAAGATACTATCCAATTCTATAATGATATTATTTCACACACAGCAGCAGCAGCAGCAAATGGAACAGAAAGGCATATTGAATTATTGTCACATTTAGCGATTTATGAGTAAGCTAAATATCAACATAAGTATTCTTAAAAAGAAAAATCTCAGATTGGCTTAAATAAGGCACAAAGGGGGTAAAACAATAAGAAGATTAAGAAGATCAGGGGAGGAAGAAAAAAGAAACATGACAACTATGCTGACATTGAGAACCAAACCAAACTCCTATGTGCATCAGTCTTAGGAGAGGAAAAGGGCCAGTATCCATCAAAAGTCCCAATAAATATAACCTATTGGAGACAGCCCTACTCTTCAGCATTTTCACAGAATTGGCTGCTCCATAAAATCAAACCTGCACTGTTGTGGGCTTGTGGTTGAGGCTCAAGACCTCTACCATTACACTAGACTGATTTCTCAGACAGAAAGATACATATCATATAGGCAACATGACTTCTCAACACTTAACATTTTCTCAATATCTAATATTGCTGCCACGGAGCACAACTGGAGCATCATCATGTGAAATCCAAATAATGAATAAATAGAATTGCCTGGGAAAGTGCTCACCTGCTACCACTAACAAAGAAATTCTTCCACTTCTTTGAAAATGCAACAGCTCCAACACCTCCCATGTGACCTGTGCCAACACCAATGCAATTTCTGCTCTCTGAATTCCACAACCTTACCTATTCACAGAACAGACTAAGAGATTTAGCATAACTTCAAATGCAAACAGAGACTAAACACAATAACTAACTAGCATGTTATTGTTAAGATCAAATACCAAAGAAAAACAGACAATTGCATTAATTATTTTAGTGCATAACAGCAAAGGGAAAATTACAAACAAGCCGTTTACCACAACATTTTGTAGAAAAACAAGAAACTTACACTGTTGTCCTTACTTCCTGTTGCAAGAAGTGGCCTTCCAGAGCTTGATACACAGGTGTCAAGGCATAAAACAATTTCAGTATGACCTGCCAATACATAGGAGCATGACATAGATTCCATGTCATACACTTGAACCTGCATTGTGCAAATTGAGACACATGTTAGGAAGCAGCACTTCAAATAGAATTTCGAATTGATAACATTACAAACAAACCCAAGCACTCTAATTTAGCCAAGATCAGTATACATAGACTATCAAATACCCAGCAGTTTCATGGACATAGGAGTATTAAAAGAAAGGAGAGTAACTATAGAAGAGATGCTTATCAGATCAACATATCAAGAAACATCTATTTCTTTCTGGCCAAAAACTAATCCAGTGATCATACTAAATATCTAGCATCTACATGCAGCAATTGCTAACTACCAATTGTTGTATAAAACTCAAAGCAACCAAACCATATATCCAAGTACTCTATATTAATTGCTAGCCTCCAGATATCAGCACATATATGATCAAGGTAACAGAAATTAACTAGCAACTTACCTGTTCAAGATTTGTAGCAACAGCAAGAAACTTTTCCTCCTCTCCCAGAAACCTCATGTCAAGAATCTCTTCATTATACCCAACAAGCCTCTTGTTCAGAATTAACTTGAATTTCTCTTCAGGGTGTCCAAGTAGAGAGTAGAACAGAAAGTGATGATCAACGGTCACACAAAGTAAACCTTGATCTAATGGAAGGATAACAGCAGCAGTGAAGCCTCTCAGAGAATCATCTGTGTCAGAGGAGACAGCAACATCTGAGGACTTCTGTTCATACAAGCTAACCCCACTGTCAAAACAAACAAATAATAAGAATGAACTAATATGGTACATTTCAATCTCAAAAGCACAATTCAAGATAAAACATGCAAGTCAGTCCCCAAAGCATCCAGTAGAATAGATTTCACATTAATTAATTAAAAAGCATCTGTATATTTTACCATTCAGAATCCCATATTCGTACAATCCCACGTTCACCAACTGTGACAAAATAAATTGGTGATGACCTGTCTCTCCTCTTCCCACTTTGCTGATTGCATGAACCCAGAAATGAAGCTAACTCAGTCCCTGATTTAACTACACACAAACCTTCCAGCACTTCATAAGTTGGAATAGTCATCTTGCATACATAGTCATGAAGGTCCCACAAGTTTACAACCTAAAATCACAGAGAAATTGGTTTCTGGTTAACAGCTTGCATATGCAAAAAAGCCATTTGCAGATTGAGACCACTGCAGCATACTAAGATAGTGTTTGGTATGTTGGACAATGATGTACTGGACATGGACATGATAATTTTTTGTGAAGTTGTTGGGTGCATCTTTGGACAGTATAATAATCATTTTTGTCTTGTTCAAGGTTGTTCTAGTGAAGAAATTTGTCTCATAAAAAAAGATAGGACAAGCTTGTCAAATTCTCTTCACAAGGATTAACCCGGGGTAATCCAAGTCAACATAAGGATAAAATTAACTATTATCATAATTTGAAAACCCGACTAAGGAGTCGACCCGTGGCAAGGCCCGAGTCACGGATTGGGTTGACCATTGACCCAGGTCAACATAAGGATAAAAATGATTATTATTATCATAATTTAAAAACCTAACTCGGGGGTCGATCCAGAGCGAGGCCCAGGTCATAGGTCGGGTTAATCATTGACCATTGACCTAGGTCAACATAAATATAAAAGTAATTATTATCATACTTTTAAAATTTAACTCGAAAGTCGACCCGAGGCAAGGCACGACTCATGGGTCAGGGTGACCATTAACCCAAGTCAACGTAAAAATAAAAGTGATTATTATCATAGTTTTAAAACCCGACTCGGGGGTTGACCCGAGACAAGGCCTCGGTCAGGTTGACCATTGATCGGGTTAATGTAAGGATAAAAATAATTATTATTAGAATTTTAAAACCCGACTTGAAGGTCGACCCGAGGCTAGGCGGAGGTTAGGTTGATCGTTGACACAGGTCAACGTAAGGATAAAAGTAATTATTATTATATTTTTAAAACTCAACTCGAGGATTGATCTGGTGTAGGACCCGGATCATAAATAGGGTTGATCATTAACCCAAGTCAACGCAAGGATTAAAATAATTATTATAATAGTTTTAAAATCCAACTAGGGGATCAATCCGAGGCAAGGCCTAGATCACGGGTCGGGATGATCAATTCAGGTTAACTTGAGACAACAATAGAATAAAAATGAGTATTATCATAGTTTTAAAATTCAACTAGGAGGTCGAAACAGGGCAAGGCCTGAGTCACGGGTCAGAAGGGTCAACTCAGGTTGATCTGGGTCACTGGTCAAGAGGGACAACCTAATTTGACCCAAATTAAAAAAAAATCAAAGCAACCTCGTTTTGAAAAAAAAAATCAAAAAAACGTCAAAGGATTTTTGACATGTGTTTTATCTCGGGTTGACTGGGTCCCAGGTCGACCCGGGTTTTTGACTTGGTGAGGTCGGATCAACCCTTCCTCTATTGTTTTAACCTTGGATTGGTCCAGGCCTCGGGTTGGTTGTGTCCCGTCTAGTGTCTACCGAACACAAATAAAACAAATTGTCTAGTCCAATCCAAAGCACACCAAACACAAGACAAGAAAGTTATTTATCCTATCTAATCTAGTTCAATCAATATTATCCAACATACCAAACACTACCTAAATAAACCTAATTCAACATTAAGCAAAGTAAACTTTACATATTTCTTTTGATATTATCAAGATTAGTTAAGTCGTACCTTATCTCTTCCAGCAGTAAGCAATGTCCATCCATCTTCAGACACTGCCATAGACGTAAGTGCTGAGAAATGCCTTTCTAATGTTGCGATACACTTCTTTGCTAGAAGATCCCAAACTCGTACAGTAGCATCAGCACTTCCTGAGAAAAGCTATAAGAAAACAGCCAAAAAGATCAGCTATAACACCTCAGTAACTAAATGCACAGAAGCACGCAAAAAACATGTCTTCTTCATAAAGATTAATTCATCCAGCAATCTAAAATCATCCCGTGCTCTAACTATATAGACCATTTGATGTTATTAAAAAAAAAAAAAAAACCCACTAATAGTCTTTTTAAGTTAGGAAATGTCACCATGCATGCAGAGAAGACACATTCATATTGTGGCCATCCAGCAAATATGATTCAAGATCCACTGAAACACATACTGCCTAACCAATTTTATAAACAATATTTTATAAAAAGGCCCAGACAAATCTTAAGGAGAATCTGAAAAGAAGCTAAACAAAAATTAGGGTAAAATATCCCATTAAACTACTCAAGAGCCAACTAATTCAGTTTCACACTTGAATATTAATAATTGGTTAACTATGTAGGCATTCGTTAAGATTTGAAGCAAGTTGTTACCTACCTATGTTTTTTCTGTTGTCTTTGCTCTGTTGTTTTTTGTCAATGACAATATCCCTAAAATTAACAGTGACATGACACAATAACCCAGTTTGCATTGCTCAATATAACTTAAACTCTCCCTCTTTTTCATAGGGTTTTATGCTGAGTTTTTCAATAGCACTTTCAGCAATCCTCCTCTCTTCAAGATAATTTTTGGTAAATCCTCATTCTTTTAGTCCTCTGTCTCTACCAAGTTACTGCACACATTTTTTACAGTCTCATGAGGGAACTACAATCCCCAAATCTGATTTTAAGTGAGAAATTGTTTTGTTCTAAAGTTAGCCATAAAAAGGAAAAAGTGATGCATAGTATTAGCAACCTCGAACTTAAATATAAATTCTAGTCTTTAACTAACATATATGTTGTCCAGTTATCATAAAATCAACATTAGACTTAAGAAAAGAGGAAGAGCTTAAATCGAGTGCAGATCACACAAGGGATAGAGGTAAATAAGGAAACAACAACAACAACAAACATAATTATGACTGGGTAAGAAGTGTTGTCATAAGTTGCATAGAAGTTACCAGAGTTTTATTGGTATCAGGATGGAACATAATGCTAGTCACAACGTCTTTATGCCCTTTAAAGTAATGAGTACAGAAGCCACCATCAACATCCCAAACAAGTACTTTCCTATCAGCTCCTGCAGTTGCAAGCAACCCTCCAGAAGCATGGCAAGCCATGGACATCACAGGACCATCATGGCCCTGCCCAATCGCAACAACACATCAACCAACCAAAACAAAACCACTAAAGTAATCACTCATTAATCAATGCAAAATCGATTTCTAAATCAAACCAACTTCGATTAAAACAGCAATAGTCAAAATTAAACATACCTTCCAAGAGCGGATGCATTTGAAAGTGGACAAGTCCCAGACCCTTATAAGCCTGCTGTGCCCGGCAGAAAAAAGAAATCTATCATTGGGGTCAAGAGCTAAGGCGGTTAGACCAGAATCTGTATCAACCTCTATGCTGGCTTTTATTGATGCGTTGGAAGAATCCAAAATCTTGATAGCGTCCCCGTTCGCGCAAGCAATGAAGGAACCGTCAGAAGAGACAGCAAAAGGGCCTCCGCTGTAGAATTGCTGCAGAGACGGGACGCACCTGTAGTTTTTCTTTATTTGTAATGACGACATGAGGAGCAGAGTTAGCTTTATATGGGTGTTTAAAGAACGGAGAAGAAATTTTTGGTGGAAGGGATAGAGGAGGAGGAAGGAAGGTTTTGTTTGTGCTTGTAAGGGCAAGCCAAAGAGAAAAGTGATGTTAGGGTTTAAGGATGTGGGTTTATTTCTTGGTGGGTCCCGACATTTTGCAGTTCTTTTTAGGGTGGCTACTGGTTGAGATTTCTTCATATTCATATTATATTTATTATTTCTCAAGTAAAAAATTTATATATTTATAAATTATATATCATATATAAAATAAAATAGTATATATATATATATATTGTGTATATAAATATGTATGTAAACCCTCGATTTAAAATCGATAAATCAGTGCCAAAAATAATAAATTTTAATAAAAAAAAATAATAATGAAGAAGGAAAATTTTCATAAATTAGATGAGAATCTTTCGAAATTTAACTTGAATTTTAAATGAAATAAAGTAATGAATTGATTCGTGAAATAATAAATGTGTGTGTAAACCCTCAACTTAAAATAGATAAATCAATGCTAAAATTAATAAATTTTAATAAAAAAATGATAATTAAAAGGAAAATTTTCTATGGATGGGGATGAGAACCTTTAGAAATTTAACTTGAATTTTGAATGAAATAAAGTAATTAATTGATATGTGAAATGTTAACCAGTAATGAATCGTG
>Ga0307515_10002375_pt1 | contig 41072 bp, 46 predicted proteins | sample 17_EM_MG_FD_194513 | JGI IMG/M metagenome (GOLD analysis project Ga0307515, IMG submission 194513) | Populus trichocarpa ectomycorrhiza microbial communities from riparian zone in the Pacific Northwest, United States - 17_EM | ecosystem: Host-associated > Plants > Roots > Unclassified | place... | reverse complement strand
ATCTCCTGTCGTATGGCTTCAGTTGGGCTGATGCATAATCTCTCTAAGATGATGGTCATTCCATACTCAGCTGGAGATGCCACTCAGCTGGAGATGCCAGCTGAGTGCGCATGCATGCGTACAAGACCTACAAAGACATACTCCGACTACCGCGTATATAAGTCCATGAATGTACCTGTACTTTAGAATACAATCAAGCTTCTCTATCATCACTATTTCAAAAGGTAATGAGCCCGGCGCCTGCTACTTTTTTTAGCTTACAATCTCAAACAAGAGCCTCAAAAACCCTAACCCACTCACAAACATCCCTGTTCATCGGCTGCAACACGATCACCATGTATCACCCTCCATCGTCATGTTCCTAACCTCCTCCACTCTAAAAACATGTCAAACGAAACATTCAAGACCAATTATGGCAATGTGCCCAAGCTGACCGAGGAAAACTACCCTGTCTGGAAGCAAAACATTCGCCGAGTCATCATCGCCAAGGAAGCGTACGATATCGTCACCGGTGTCGAACTCCGCCCTGTCGGCAATGGCGTCACCCTACGCCCTCTACAAGAAAGCTCGCATGACCAAGCTAACAAAGCACTAGCACAATTACACCTCGGATGTTGTGATGAACTCCTTCCACTCATCGACGATATCGACGACCCCGTGGAAATGTAGGAAGCACTTAGGGACCGACTTGACAATGCTTCAACGAAACTCGGCCGCACTCAAGTCCTGCGGCAGTTCACCGCCTCTCGACCATCCGCAGACTAAACGGTCACCCAGTACTTTACCAAACTAATCGCCTTCCACAAAAAGTTGATCGGCACCACCAAAAATATCACCGATGACGCCATGAAGACACATATCTTCACTACCCTATCTAATTCATATGAAACGACCATCCGAATTCTTGAACAATGGATCCCCGCTCCCACGGCCCAGCAGTCTATGGATGCGATCCGCGAATATGCCGAGCGAACCACCCTAACCAAAGAAATCGGAGATGCATCCACCTGACTAGCCCTATACTCCTGTGGCGGAAATTGTGTCCGTGGCGGACGAGGTGGCGGACGCGGATGTGCACAAGGACACGGACGCCAGAAGCACAAATCCACATACTGCAAAATGGACAATCTTACCACCGAAGCATGCGGAAAGAGAAAGCACGCTGAAAACGACACAAACACCGGCAGTACAAACACCGGCGGAAGAAACACCTCCAAGAACGACGAACGTACTTGCTACCACTGCGGTCTCTGAGGACACTTCAAGTCGGACTGCATCCACTTCAAACATGCCCGGGATCAACACAACAAAGTCATCAAAGGCACAGCATCCGCCTCGCATGCTACTGCAGGAGATCGCGACCTGATCTGACTAGCCGAAAATGCAACCGCACTCACTGCAACCTCCACTACAGCTGCATGGGTCATCGACTCCGGAGCATCTCACCATATGTGCAATGACCGCACCAGATTCAACTCAATAAAGGAACTTCGTCAGCCAATAGTCATTGAGCTGGGAGATGATAATAGAGTCACAGTAAGCCATCATGGACTCGTTAATGTTTCACAGGAGTACGAAGTCAATGCTCTCTACACGCCTACATTCCGGCTCTCGCTTCTCTCCATCAATCAATTGAACACAGCCAGGTACACATCCACATTTGAATGCGGCAAGTGCTCCATATCATCTCCATCAATCACCATCACAGGCAATCGGGTCAATGACCTCTATATCATATCTCCCGCAACTGCACTCACTTCGACAGTACCAAGCATGTCTACGAAGTCCACTTTGAGAAAGAAGAGAAGGTGAGCTTCATCGAGCGCACACATCACCGTACCATCGTGGAGCACACATACCACCGTACCATCATCGAGCGCACACACCACCGTACCATCAATCGCGCACTCCACCAAGCCCACTACAAGCTCACTCCACACCGCCTCTCCAAGTGCAGCCAGCACTGTACCTCAAAGTCCACCTACCACCGTACTTACCAAGACCACTCGGAAGCCTCTCACAAAGACCACTCGGAAGCTTCTCACAATCTCAGAATCACGACTGTGGCATCGCCGTCTAGCCCACATGAATCCTATTGCCCTACGATCTTTAATCGATGGATATACAAAAGACGACTCAATGTGTACCGCATGCATCCAGGCCAAGCACAAGCGGAAGATCATCAAAGTCAAGACCAAGCGCACTACAAAGCCATTTGAACTCGTACATTCAGATGTGTGTGGACCATTCTCCACGCCCACCTCCGCCGGCCATCGCTACTATATCCTATTCATTGACGATTACACACGCTACACCTTTGTTTGGGTCCTTCCAGATACGAAGTCGAAAACATGTACCTCAGCCTACCAATCATTTCAGGCCTGAGTTGACTCCTTGGGATACGAAGTGAAACGATTTCAGTGCGACAATGGACGCAGAGAATACGACAATAAGACCTTCCGACAGGTGCTCGCTGCTCGTGGTACAACATACGAACCATGTCCTCCCTACACTCAGAATATGAATGGGGTTGCCGAACGCATGATCCTGACCATCACCGAGAAAGCACGATCTATGATGATTGACTCCCAGGCGCGACTTGTTCTTTGGGGAGAAGCAGTCAATACCGCAGTCTACCTCCACCAGCGAACCCCGAACAAAGGCCTAACGAAAAGAGACGACCGCGATGGCTATCACGCACCATATCCAACTCCATACGAGATGCTGCAAGCATTTGGCAAGGGCTCTCACAACAACACCGGCAATGAAATCTCGTACAAAGCTCCTCTCCACCACCGTCTGCAATTCGGCTGCTACGCCCGTTGACTTATCCCCGAGCCACATCGCAATGGAAAATTCAGCCCAAGATCCAAGCCATGTACGATGGTCGGTTACATGCACGATTCAACTACACCTTGGGGATTATGGGACCTAGCATTCCGAGTAGTAAGGTCACAGTCGGATGTCATTTTTGACGAGGAGAGGAATGCCCACTCATCATGCCTACCCGGAGACCAAACTGACATCTTCGAGCTACCAGAAGAGACAGAATATGTCGAGGAAATTGAAACGGGTGGAGATGGACTTCTCCATGACAACGCAGGAACCAGTCAAACAGGTGAAGGCCACGGAAGTGGTGAGCATAACTGTACTGACGATGATCCAGATCACAATCTGCCCGACGCTGACAACCGTCGAACTCTCCCTGTAAGTCCAGGTGTGTGATCACGTCCTCCTGACGAGGAAGATGCACCACCGGTGTCCAGAGAAACTGTCGTACACAATCGACATCTCCGCCTCAAATATGACAAAGCCCGCCGAACGGCGGCCATCACCAAGCAGTCATGCCAACCACAGCCACCACGCACGAATCGTGTCACAAGAAGTCAGGTTAAGTTCTCTGCAAATGCACTAATTATCATTGCAAGGGCTCTCGCATCAACGTCCATCAACAGCGATCCATTCACACACGCGGAGGCCATGGACAGTCCAGAACATGAGCACTGAAAATGAGCAATCGAAGAAGAGTGCACATCTATTCTGCTGAATAACACATTCACAACTGTCAACTCCCGGGAACCAAGGCAATTGCGAGTCAAGCCAATTGGCTCCAAATGGGTCTACAAGACGAAACACAATCCTGACGGCACCATACGATACAAAGCACGCCTAGTCATTACAGGCTACGAACAAATGGACTTCGGAGAAACTTCTGCCCCTGTCGGAAAACTCACCACTTTGTGATATCTCATCTCCCTGGTCGGAAAGTACGGCTGGAACATCGATCATTTGAATGTGGTCACTGCTTTTCTCAATCCTGAGGACGATGACAATAATATCTATATGACGCTGCCCGAAGGCTGGCCGGAAGGGCTCAACCCACCTACGATCGTTGTTCGACTAAAGAAAGCACTTTACAGCCTCAAACAAGCACCACGACTTTGGCACAACAATATTAGCACTTCTTGCTCTCTCTCAAGTTCACACAGTCCCTGGCCAACCCCAACCTCTATCTCCTCACTGACAGTATTCTGATGCTTTTGTACGTCAATGACATCCTGATGTTGTACCCAGAAGACACTACCAAAGCTGCGATTGAAGTCAAGGCGAGGCTCTCGGAAAAATACAAGATCACGAATCTCGGTCCGGCATGCGAATTCCTCGGCATCGAAATCCACCGCGAGGAAAACTGTACCGCCACCGGCACCGGCACCAGCAGCAGTCTTGCCCAGAAGGCCTTCATCCCCATGATTCTCAAATGATTCAATATGCAGAATGCCCACGGTGCATCAACTCCAATGGATCCTAATGTGAAGCTAGATCTGGCCGAGGATCGGGGGGAGAAAGAACTAAAAGATATCGAAGGTTACCAGGCAATTGTCGGGTCATTGATGTACGCGGCACTTGCAACTCGGCCCGATATCTCATTCGCGGTCGCTGCACTTTGCCGATACAATTCCCGTGCTTTCACCAGCCATCTCACCGCCGCGAAATGAGTTCTCCAGTATCTCAAATCCACCTCCGACTTTCGACTCCATTCCAGCAGCACTGGCAGCAATGATCAACTCACTGGCTAGACGGACTCGGATTGGGCCAATGATAGTGCCGACCGCAAATCTCAAGGTCGTCACGTGTTCCTTCTCAGCAACGGAGCTGTCTCGTGGCACTCACGAAAACAAAATCTCATCGCCATGTCAACCCTCGAAGCTGAATACATCGCTTGTTCCGAGGGCTCCCGTGAAGCAAAGTGGCTACTCCAGCTCCACCGAGATAGTCACAGCAAAGACCCATCTCGGCTCCCGATCAAGTGCGACAATCAGGGCGCACTTAGTCTTATCACAACTGGGATCATAAAGGCTCGCACAAAGCATATCGACGTTAGCTATCACAATAGTTGAGATCTCCATGCCCGCAAGATAGTTGACTACTCCTACATACACACAAACGAGAACGTGGCAGACATATTAACCAATGCCATGACGAAGGATAAGCACGAGAAATTCACAAACGCGATAGAGCTCAGGTAGTAGAGGTCGATTTTAGGTTTGATTTAAGGTTGGACTTAAGGTTGTTTCACTTTTCGTATTGGGCACGCTGATATCCTTGTTTCTCTATGGATGGCCATCCTCGGGCTACGGTAGTACTCTTTCCCTGCTCACTCTCGCAGGGTCTTAAGGAGGCTACTATGGGAATCACTTTGTTTGTTTGTTTCATCTCTTCATATCTGTTTTCTTGCTCCACGGAGCGTAGCAAGAGGGGGGAGTGTTGCATATATGGTTTATCTCCTGTCGTATGGCTTCAGTTGGGCTGATGCATAATCTCTCTATGATGATGGTCATTCCATACTCAGCTGGAGATGCCACTCAGCGGGAGATGCCAGCTGAGTACGCATGCATGCGTACAAGACATACAAAGCCATACTCCGACTACCGCGTATATAAGTCCATGAATGTACCTGTACTTTAGAATACAATCAAGCTTCTCTATCATCACTATTTCAAAACGAGTCTTCTAGCCCTCGTGTGACTGATACTACCACATTGTTACCTAGTTGGGTGTGATGGTCGTACCAGTCCCCGATATACGTTTGCCGACATACATTTGAAATAAAAATAGCGGAATCCACGCTGGGAACTAAAAAAGCAATTTCTGCAGAGTGCAATGCAAGGACGTTGAAGTAAACCAGTTGTGACTGTGGAATAAAGTTGTTTTAAGATAGTAATACCATTACACTGCATATTCGTCAGGGCAGACGAACATTGAAGGTCACATGCCTGGATTTCAGTATCACTTTGGAACATCAGGTGAGTAACACCCCATCCTGCAATGATCTTGTGCGCGTTTTGGTATTTTCCCATTGGGAGCTAGATTGGAGTGGGTAATGCATTGCAATTGGTTGCACAGAGACCGCCTAGACCGGAAGGGCGTGTCGCCGGGCGACGCCAGATGCAATCATCCTAACTGTAGAGTTTCTAAAACCGTTCATTGGTACCATTTCTTCTGAAATTTTTCTCGACTTGCATTAAATTTAACCGGAAAAATCGGAGTCATTGTTGATTCCATCATGCTAGTAAAGACGTCATTGTAGTGGTGTTTGTTGCCTTACGTTGCACTGTGTTGCATTGCGCCGCAAGACGAAATCTCGTTTCTAGCGTACGGTCTGAGAAATACAGCATTCCACATAAGACGAGATGAGACAAACCCCCCCTTAAATTCGCACTGGCCCGTCCCACCACCACCAATATATTCACCTAATCTTGAAACTTACAGATAGGCCTTAGATATTCAGGTTGTCTCAGCCCGCTGTGTTCAAATCCGCGATGGAGTAGTTCGCTAGTCGAATCTTCTAGTTACAGCGTCGGCCATAGCTGGCAGTTGATTCTCGGTTGTCCCCATTGTGTACAGTTGACCGACGGTGTCATAGTGTATTTTCCGAAAGTCTTTCACTTTCGACGGTCGTGGATACATATCTTGGTAGTAAATCTTTTCTGTGTAGGATTCTGACCTATCATCTATTCATATCCCAGGCAATAACTCCGTCTTCTGCAGCGCCCGAAGCCTCGCTCGATTCTATACTCACCGGGAGACAGGATATGTAGTCATTGATAAGGACAATAAATCCAACTAGCGGAAGCGCCTACAATCAACTACACACCCAGTTCGCGTACCAATAGACGGGTTAGCTTAGCCTGACGGGGGTGCGTGCAAGGTTCCAAATTGGAAAACGGAGTGTACTTGGAACCCCGAACGACATAATGAGCATCCTCTGTTGTGTTGACATGTGCCAAATACAGTGCCGTGCGCGTAGGAGGTTGGAGTGGCTACTTAGAAACCGGCGAAGCGGGAGCCGGCTAATGAGAAACTAGTCTTGAGCCTTAATTTTGGTGCGGCACAGGATTGAACTCATATCAGCAACACTGCGGGGGATAGTCTATGTCATAAATCAGCCCCGAATGTCATGCTTAGTGCGGCAAGTGCTAGGTTCGATCTTCAGACATTGGGATGTTGAAAATGCATTCGTATACGCTGCTCCCTGGCTAGATTGAGAAACTTCTCGGCGGGTTTTATCTTCACCTCGCATTGCAATACAAGTGGTTCTATGCCCAACGTAGTTAAATTAGCTAATTGCATGGCACGGTTATTATGATACAGCTGAAGCTAAGCATGCATGTGCAGCTAACTGGGTTGCAATACCGGTGGTAGCTCCCAGTACTTTGGCAAACCAAGCAGAAACCATAGAGAAAATAGTCGACACGTTTTTCAAGCTGGTCTAACTAATGGATCCCCTATCGAGGTTGCAAGCTTCTGCAGCTTTATCTGTAGCTCATTCTTTACATGTTTATCGGTATGCAGCCTTCTCTACACATTTGTGCTTCACCGCAGTAGATGTCATGAATGATCGTTGGGACGGACTGCGGAGATGCGTCGTTCCAAGACCGGGTGGGACGAGGAAGTTCGACTCTGGGATAGGTTTCCATGCAACTGTGTTGTAGACAAATATTCGACCAGGGCTGCCTGGCAACCCCACCAAACTGTGAAACAACACCATTCTATTCCAAAGATAACTATTCATCCAAAATTCTACGAGAAAAAGCGCTCTGTATTTCGACTAATTGTAATGCATTCGGTTATTTGACCCGTTGTTGAGTAATGATCGATCGGGAGGAGGCATTTCGTAGAGTCTACATAGTGCAGCCGGATCTGTTGCGATCTGGGGATAAGGTGTGGTCAGTTTATTTGTAATCATTTCGTATTCGGCCGCTTGTGGCCATGGCATAAGGTGTGGTCAGTGCGCACATATCGTTAAGCCCTATAGGGCCAACTCAACCACCCAACACATGATGCATGTATATATAGAGCTGACCGCGACCGAGCGGGGCTAGTAGTAAGGGGCACACTTCTCTCTCATATATAACTCGCGTCTTTCTCCTTCTCCCTTCTCTCTGCATCTAAGTCTATACACCTACACGGTTCTCCCCTCTCTATATTTCAACAAGACAGACTGCGGTGTCATCGAGTGATGGGTATGATCGTGCAGGCCACACTAGTATTCTCGCTCAAATTTAACCCTGCTCTCGAAAATCGAAATGTTGATCAACTGTCCATCGACTAGGCCGAACTCCCGCACCCGCATCGTGAAGAACTCATGCTTCTCATCCCTCTACTGACGTAACGTCATACCAGAACAAATAATCCTGCAACTGACGTTCCTTATTACCTGACTATTACCACAGCTAGGTACGACCTGTCTCGCCGAGATCACCCAAGGGAGCCAGTATTCAAGATACCATCACGCGTACACCATGGCGGAATGCGGTGCCTACAAACATGTAAAAATAATATTATAAATTATTCAATCTAATATATCTCAAAAGATTCAATCTAAACAAAAAAACCACAGCCACAAGTTCAAGAGTATCTCCCAGTGTTCAGGATGGGGTATACGCTCGCGCAATCTCCGAAGTACCGGTTTACCGCATCCCGAGATAATACCATTAAACGAAATACCTCTTAAAGGAGTGTATCCCATCTAGGTTGCTCCAGTGACTTTGTCTTCCACTCCTGGTATTTCCGCCCAAACCAGTTACCAGAATACTGAACATTCTCCAACGCTTTTTCACTTTGCCTTTGCTTTATTCCCTGCTTGACTTCCACCACCCAATCGACAGTAAGATGCTGCTTTCCATCGTGCCCAGTGGTAACTCCATAATAATACAAGCCTCGATCCAATTTGAATCTGTAATAAGATCATCCCTACTGCCCAGGTCAGCGAAAGTGTCATCATCTAACAAACGGCTCTGGCTGATGAGATTGATTCCATCGGCAAGATTGTTGTATTTTTTCGGAAGCTTTCTTGAGATCGAAAAGGTCCAGAGCAGAGGAAATGATATCGCATAGACAGTGAAGGACAATTCCAGAGTGGCAAGTGCCTTGGGATCAGGATACATATGGCAGTCAACGTTGCTGCATACAAGCCTGAATACGCCACCCGCTAGGACACTTAGATGCAATGATACAATAGCGGCTACCCCCGCCCAAGCAACCCTCCAGTGCTTATTTTTAATCGCATTGAAAAGCGTTCAAAACGGCATAGAACAGAGATAGTTGTTAAGAATGCTCTCTTCGGGAGTGCTACGGTTGGAAAGGCTGACGAACGATTGTGTGGCTTCGAAGAATACGGCGACGTTCATCCATAAGAGGGCTGGTAGGACGGCCAATAATACCGGCACAAAATTCAACAATATGTTCGCCAGAGAGAGCCGAAAATAGCCCGGTATATACGACACCCATGTTGAGAATCCATTTTCTACAATGTGACTCCTGTCTATGCCGGTGATGATGGCAACAGCAGTGACAAGGCAGATTAAGGACTAAATAATCCTCGCAGGCCTGTTGACAAACCAGGGAGCATGGTGAAACCTGAAGCTGCGATCTCCTTATACTACTTTATCGAGAGGCAGTGCTGGTGTTAGATCGGGGTCTGAGTATCAATAATTCAATTAGTGGGATAAATGGCTCTGGTGTGGTATACCAAACCTTCGGTCCCAATAGCATGCACAATTTTATTTCCCATCTTCCAATAGCCTAGTCGGAGGCTACGTGGATGAAATTCCTCGGAAGATCCCCTCTTGGAATCCTCGTGCTCCCCAAGTCGTTGAATATCCGCCAGCGAGTTGCTATGTCTGATCAAGACTATTAAGTCCGCGAATTGATTCTATGTCCCACAGAAGCCCACTTTCTCGGCTCCTGAGCCAGATAGTTATCGATAGCAATGCCACCACTTGAAACACCATGAAGGCTATCAGGACTATCGCCACCAACTCGACCATTACCCATCTATTATAAGTAGATGATTTTGGGTCAAGATCGGGGACAAAGAGTACTGCGGAAAAACAGTTGAGAATGAGAACAGAGAAACAGTCGACCGCTTGGATAAACAACAACGTGCGGGGTTGCAGGTAACCCACAAAGGGCACAATGGTATAATATGGAGAATATCCCAGTAATGCTTGCCGTGTAAAGTTCACTTTACTCCAACCATTATATGCCACCAAGAGAATATATGGCAGTCCGGTGAAGTGCGAAATTGACTGCAGTAGAAACGGCCGTCAAAATTGTCCCGAGATACTGTGCAAGATACTGAATGGCGAATGTTGTCCCCGTTACATAATTTTGCGGCGTGTAAATATCTCCTACGCCAAAATGGTTTCTGTTCTTGATGTGAAGACCCAGGATGGATACAATGCAGTCCATGTATACCGATGTAATGAACAACAAGACTGGGATTCTGATCATAAATGGCTTAAAATCTAAGCGGGGGAGTCTCACATTCTTGATTTCTTCTTCAGAAGCTAGTATCAATCTGTCTAATCGTTACCCGATCATATTAGTGTATTTTCAATTATTGTGATTGTGACTGAGGACTTACCACCGTGTGAAGTCGAATACGAGTTATCATGAGTCATTGCCCTGTTTGTCGGAGGTGTTAGGTCTGCTGGGGAAACTCGGCTGATTGATGAAGATTAGGGAGTCGGCGGTGTTGGTAATCCCATAGGAGTTTCGTTCCGGGGAGTTATCGTATTTGTTATTTCAATATTGTAGTGTTTCAGCGGAAGAGGAATTACCGCGCTGTCCGATAGGGTGATGGTGGTTTAATTTGCGGCGTGGGTCAGATTAATGTACTATATATATAGATAGTTACACATCTACTCTCTCTCCTCTGAGTACAATAAGCACCGGGTGCCCACAACCAGACCAGACTGTTTCCATCGAGAATCGTGTACCAACAAACTCAGAGTTGGGATTGTTTCATTTGCTGACAAAACGTTTTCAATTTTAAATCAGCACCCAAGATAAAATATGCAACCCTCTGACGCGTTTATTAAAGTCTGATACTCTACTCTACATCAACCGCGCTTGGCAACATAATCTTGCGCCTGTTTCGATGTGCATATGCTGTTTTAGATGCAGCGCTGCTTTTTTCTACACGTAACCTATTGCCTTGGCAAATTGACGCACGAATCGACAACCAGAATTCAGCTCCAGAACTAACCAGGCTGTACCGATAACAAGAATAGCAGGTTGTATGGCCACTGCGAGATCATTCTCAAACGTTCTCTGGGAGCCAAGAAATTATCGCTGATATACACAATCTTGCTTGGTCAGCGCGATGTTACACGGATAGGCAGTGTAATATTTGCCGTTGTAAAGGAGCGAACTGCCGAGATATTTGCATTCATGGAGATTTCCCTGAAGGATCTCAGCAGTTTCCCTGGGGATTTTTTGATATCCAGCTTTGGTATGACCAATCACTAATTCCCCGACAAAAGTTGCCACCAAAATCTTCAGACGAATGTCCCAGTGTCTCGTTGTTGCCTACATCATATGACGGTCGTACTAGACTTGGCCGACTTCTATGAAATCAAAATAACCAGATAGATACGCAGAGCTTAAAAAGCAAATCCCGCAATGTGGAGGTTTGCAGTCTACTTTGAGGCAATTTGGGTGCGGCTGCGTCCCGGACGGAGTAGAAAAGCGTGCTAACGATTGAACCGGAAGAAGATACATAGCATATTCTGGCCAGAATCGAGACCAGTTCGACGAACATCGAACGTTGAGTGCCTAGGTTTGATTATCATTCCGTCACGGAACGATCTTGGGTATGCCTTGGTTTTCCCCAGTGGGAACTGGATTTTGGTGGGAAATGTAATGCAATTGGTTGCACAACACAGCACGAGATAATTCATAGGTTATTTTGAGCTTGAATCTCCCGACCCACCACCAAACTACTCAGTGCTAGAGAGACGGTTTGCGATGACTGCCTCATATGCAGCTGTATACGAAGCAGGACGGGAGAAACAGGATAAAAGGACAAGCATACATGAGAGGTTTAAGCCTGTTCATCTTCATTACGGAGTTGCTAGAATGAAAAATGAACAATTAGCAGGCCAGAACGGACACTCTTAATCCTTGAGCTATTGAGTTATTTAAATCGCCGAATACCGATTGAGTAATGATATCAACTTATAAATTGGTGTACTTGGAGGTACTTCGTTCGCTTTGCGAACCTTAGATGGTGGTGCCCGTGTCAATCATGCTATGCACCGAGGTGTCGGGGTGTGGGGTGGTCTCGGCCAATATTAAACAAAATATATCACTCGGGTATCTAGTACCCTTCAATGTTGCATGTGAGTCTCAGCATCGTCTGTAGTCTTGTATGAGAATGAAGACTTGTATGAAGATGGTGACTGTATGAGGATATGCATCAGGACAAGGGTGATGTGTTTCATGTCAGATAGAGCATACGCGTACGCATATGGTAGAATGTAAATATACGGTCTTTGGCCCTCGAGATAGAGCAATCAGTATTAGATATCTACGACAATCAATGTTACAGATATACATGATGTTACAGATCTGACACATGGCCGTTGCTGCAGGGGCTGATGCCTCCTCTATATATCTCGAGTCTTTCTCCTTCTCGCTTCATTGTACCATCGTCTATGCACACAATTCTCCCCATCTCATAACATTGAATGCTTCTGTTTGTTCTGGAATGAGGTCGCCGATTCGCACTGGAGTCACTGGATAGACTCATATATGGAGACTCTTACGTGGTTGCTCACTCTCTTCTTCAGCCACTGACTTCACTCCATTCCCAACGCCATTGCATCATCTCCGTAGCATATCCATACTCTCCATGTTATAGAGGCAAAGTTTCTACCCTTAATAGGCTTTATTTTCCTACCAAAAACAAATGTTGTGATATGAGAAACCTGTGTGCATAGACTATGGGGCAGAGCAAAGAGAGAAGGAGAAAGACTCTAGATATACAGGAGACTGGTTCCTCACCAACAGTCTCGGTTACAGTGAGCTTTTATGAGGTTTGTAACTTATCTTAGGTCCTATATATATAATAAACAAAAACGGCTTCCATCTCGTAGAACACTCTGGTCTTGGCAGGCTTGAAATTTCAATCTCACACCAGAACTTATACCTCATACTTACCTGTTAGTCGCCGTGGAAGTAAACCCTGGTGATCTTTATGCTGTTCACGAACCGGAAAGAATATTACCTGCTAACAGCAGTGTGTTTCAATCAGATATAATATACTCTACTACACAGAGCGCAACTCTTCGGACGGACTTTTAAATTCGACGTCATTTTTACTTACAGGGCTGTATGGCACCTTTTCAGTTAACTCTTAAGAGGTTTGGGATTCAAAATATGAGTACTTCCTCTTGACACCCGGGTAGTTGCCTCTTTCTCTGTGAAAGAAACAGCGGCAGAGATCGAAACTTATTCTGAAAAAATACTGGAAGTGATGCTATCTATTACAGATGATGTGGTACAAGGAATCAGACACGCATACGGCGTGGCTGTGGCCTTGACCGTGACGAAAGCTGTTGTGACTTGCTACCACCGAAACTTTGCATCGCTACAATATATATTACAGTTTTTATACAAATCACTTCTCTAGGAGCTGTATTCTACAAATTACCCTTATTTAAAAACAATATTATATAGAATACCCCTCTCTCATAATGAAAAAGTTCTGTAAGTGTAACTGATAATATCATTTTTCAGTAAGGTATTTTAAAGTTCTAATTGTTATGTGGCAGCACAAAATTCATAAAATACTGCTCAAATGCCAGTGATACATGGTAGCGACATCGGGATGACTGAGGTCATTGGAAACACATCTATCTGCTAGGTAGTCGAGAGTCATCTAATTTCATGCACTAGCCCATTGTTTTATTACTCAACTTCACAACACAACAAAGTATTCAAGGTTACCACCAAACATACAAGTCATCAGTTACCACTACTATCACTAGTTATTTTGCATTTTTTCGTCACTTTTTGTATAGAAGAGAGGGCATTCTGTATGGTATTTTCCGATTGATAGGTATTTTATATAATATAGATTAACTCTCTAGAGGGATAGTTTGTATAATAACGGTACATACAGACTTTCAACTTATACGGCTAGACTCTACGACAGGATCATAGAATGACGGCTCCAAAATCATTCCTGTTGTGTTGTACTCGTACTCGTACTTAGTTCATCTATGGGAGTCAAGATTAAGCCACCCTGTGGGCACTCTTCTTCAAAATACACAATAGAATTTATCAGACTCCTCTGTCAGATTTGCTTTAACGTGGCTACAGAGATGCTTTTAGTGTTTTGTGGAGGTACGTGTAGCTTTTTTTGCAACAGTAAGCTACAGCACACCAAAATCTCAAAATTAAATCCTGACACGATCATTGTATCCTTTCTCCGCACTCTGCTAATCCTCGTTTTGTGATCATGAGCGGTGGTCGACCCTTCGCTAGATCACCAGAAACCTCCACTAACCGACACCACCACCACCGCTGTTGATATAATGAGCTCCACGCCCGTCCTCATCCCAATAGGAGTAGCAAGCTATCTTAACAACCTGCTGTAAACTAACGATGTGGGGCCCCCCACTGATAAGATAAGATCAGCTGGTCCGTGCAAGGATCTTGGTTTGCCAACGGGGTATTCAGCCGTAGTACTGAATAGAAAACTTGCAAAATCCGTCATTTGCAATGCATACTTAGAGTACGTTTTACCACTGTCATTGTTGTTGTTGTTTATTCATACTGTATGCACTCTTACTAGAGTATGACAGGACCTAATACCCCCTCCGCCTCCGGGCAAGCCGGCCAGTTGGTGGAGCTCCCCCCCGACTACCCTTCATCCCCATTGCCAAATGAAAGCTAAAAGATGGACCAGAACAGAGAAACAAAAGAAAAGAAAAGAAAAGATATATTCCCACTGCTGCCGCTCCCTGCAGGCTCCCCGCACCTGAGTCAACCTCTGTGGCCGCTCCGTATCTCCATTCATTTGGGAGGGAACTTCCCGACCTCAGTAGCCCCCAGGAAGTCCACCACCGGTTGATCTCATTCATCCATGGAAAACAGCTCTGAGACTTGCACCTGTCGGCATCTACCCACTTTCCAGCACATCACTAGCCCCACCGCTTTCCAGAGTACTTTCTGCTGGTCTCTCCACCAGCTGCAATAGCAGAAGAGGTTCTCCCGTGTCTGGGCTGCTATCCCTACAGACCACCAGCATTTGTTGTCCTCTCGGTGGCCGAACCGTTTTAGGAACACCCCAGTGGGTGCATGCCTGCACTGTAGTTGGTAGAACCTAGTAGCCAGCGACTTCACGCGTATCACTGGAACAGGTCTCTTGGTTCCTGTCTTGCCCTCGAGTCTGTAGCTGAAGTGCTTGCTGCATTTGTCGGCCTTCCACTGTGCCATGGCTACTGACATCACATCAGAGATTTGTCCACCTCTATTCGAGGCCGAGGTTTATGGCCACTCAATCGCTGTGCCCCAGCCTGCATATCGGGCCATGGTCGCCTGGTCACCTGCTTCTTCGTTTCTGGGTACGCCTGAGTGTCGCAGGACCCCGTGAATCTCGGTTGGGATGACGTGGGCAAGCAGAGCTTGCGCTCTTCGTTTCTCCGTGTGGGAAATCGGTGCCCTGGGCCCAGCTCCAGGTGTGCCATTGATCGAATTGTGGCATGTGAGTTGCTACAGACCGCCACCGTTTTTACTCCATGCTGTTGCAGTTTCCCTCTTCTCTGGACAGTCACCCCGAGCGCGAGTCCAATCTCCCAAAGCTCGGCATCAAAGACCTCCATACCTCCATCGCCCAGATAACTGTGGGGTGTCCTCCAGTCATTACCGTCCTTTCACACAGCTGCTGCTTCCACTTGGCCATCGTCAGAGGGTGATCGATCTGTCAACCATATCCAGACTCTCACCCCGACTTTCGCTTCCTTCTCTCTTTCCCAGCATTGCGCGGCTCTGTTGGCTGTGCTTTGGTCATCCAGTATAATACGATTAACCACTGGATCATCGCACTGGGCCAGCCAGATCATGTTGTCAGTTGTCCAGCCGCGCTTCTGTTCGATCTCGACGACTTGGCATATCGGTTTTCCGGATGGAGCGTGTTTGTGCAGCTCCTTCGGTTTGCTGCTGCCTGCATTTGCTAGTCTTGCTGCAAATCGTTGTTGACTGGAGTCTAAGATTACTAGCACAGGTGTCAGCCCTGACTCCCTGATTAGTGCCACCCTTGGGGCCGTGGGCAGTGCGCCCAGGACGGATATGGCTTGTCCATTGAGGAGAAGTTGCAGGTCGTCTCGCCTGTCTACTTCTTTGGGATCCCACCAGAGCTCGCTCCCATCCAGTGCAACCGCTTGAACACAGGCTACTTGGATGGCACTGACGCTCTCTGGTACTACCCCGAATGTCTTTAGGAGGGTTCGGAGTCTCGCGCCTGCTGCCGTGATATTCTTCATCCATCGGTTGTGGTGCTCCTTGGAGGTCAGGTGTGCAGCCATCAAGACGCCTAGCCAGCGAGTCGCATGTTTGTTTAACCGTATGAACCCGTTCTCGATATTTATCTCTGCTGTAGGCTGTGGACGGAGGTGTTTCTTGTGGCCTCGTCTGCGCATACACAGTGCGGTATCTGTGTTTGTAGTATCGAACTGTAGCCCTCGTCTACTTGCCCACTCGATGCTTTTGGCTGCGCATCTCTTGAGTATGGTGACAACCTGATTGACATTGCTGCCAGTCACCCCCCAGCCGGGATCGCACGCAAAAGACAGCGCTTCAGCGGAGATGTACTCCTTGACCCATTTGATCAGTCCTTAGGTGCAGATCGCAAAGAGAGTCAGTGACATGGGTGAGCCCTATACAACTCCTGATTTCACTGGGTGTCTCTCAATGGCGTTGCCCCCGATCATCATCTCCACAGTTCTTTCTGAGAGACAGCTCTCCGTCCATTGTATAAAGTCTCCATCCATTTGCCTGACCTTCATTTAGTTGACTAGCCATCCTTTTGCCACGCTTGGGAAGGCTGCCTGAGTGTCCATGAGAAGCATGTCTGGTATGTGGCCAGTTGGCCAGGCTGCATGAGCTCTGTCGACCATGATGGCAGCAGCATCGATAGCTGACCACCCCTTCCTGCTCCCGAATTGTCCGTCACTCAGTAGCCCTCATCTATTGGGCTCTTCTGACAGTAGTTCCGCGACCACTTTTTTGACCACTTTTCCCATCCAGCGTAGGAGGGATATGGAGCGGTAAGCCTTCAGCTTCGTATAGTCATCTTTGCAAGGCTTGCAAATCACCACCCCGGTAGCCCGCTTCCACACAGCTGAGTGTCTTCCTCTGCAACTGGCCGCCTTGGGCAGCCTCACGATGCTAACTCGGTCACACTTTCAGAGTGGCCGTATGGTGCCAGACGACAGCTTGTGTGGCCCCGGTGCTTTCTTGATTGATTGAGAATATAGGCCTCGCTCAACTGCTTGCTCGGTGACGCATGTACATGCGGTTGCTGCTGAAGGTAGCTGGCAGTAGTGGTCATTGTCGTGCGGGGGAAAAGACTCACGTCTCGGCATCTCTTCCTTCTCCAAGATTGTCTTTGTTTGCTTGCCTTCTCTATCTGTTAGGGCTTGCATGGTTGCACCTGGCCGAAGATTGGCATATGGTGCTGCTCTCCATACCTCCGCTCCTGTGACTTGTTCTATGTAGTCTCTCCACATTTGGCTGTTGGATTGACGAATCGACCAGTGGAGCTCGGCTCTTGCTTGGGCGGCCTCTGCCGAAATCTGTTTTCTTCTTTTCTTCCTTCCAACCGTCTTTCTTGTTTCTCTGAGGTCAACATTCCAACACCTTTTTGATTTGGCGCAGAGCCCGATGCTTTTGGCCGTGGCTTCGACAACGCTGCTCATTGCTTCCTGGCACCACGTGGTCTCCTGCTGAATCTCGTCTTCTGTACATTCTGCATCCAGGTGAGCTCTTTCCTTCGCTAATTCAGTCCACTGTTTCTCTGCTGCTGCCCCATCCTTCGCCGTCATTGCCGCTAAATTCCACTCTACTACCCTCACTTGGTCTGCCTCCTCCTGTGAGTTCACAACCACATCCCATTCTATTCCTTCGTGGGCGGAGCCGGTGGTGTGGTCATCGGCAAGTATGGACCATTTTGCAATTGGTTGGTTTGCTAAGGTCAGGGCGATGACTGACTCACCGACAAGGGCCTCTCTCGTCCCGTAATGGGTGGACCGGCCGTCATTTCCGATCTGCAGTCCATTTTCGTCAATCACTTCTTCCCAGATGGCAGCATTCCGCTACCCTTGGCATCTCGAATCCCATCGTCTGCTGTGGGCAGTGAAGTCTCTGGAGAGGATTGTGCCGCGCTGCCGGATGACTCTCTCCTAGTCCAACCTTCAGGCTGGTCGCTCTCCCAACGGACCGTCACTTTGATCGTAAACATTGACGATTCTCGTTCTCTTCTCCACTCTTCTCCTGATGTCAGTAGCAATCACATTGTCGTTAGCACCTCTGCAAACGGCGGTCCACTCATCAACCACCAGACTGCTCCCCTTCTGTATTGCCATCCAACCTCTGTTTCTTTTTCTTATATTGTATGTTGAATGGCTGATCCCAATATTTCCTCTCTCTCTAGGTGGCTCTTGCAAGCACACTACAGCTGCCCTTTGTTCGACTCCTGGTTCCAGCGCCACAATGGTCCACTCATATGACCTCGCGCAATTGTGCTGGATCACTTGATTCATTGGTAGCCAGTGCTCCCGCTTAAGTCTCAGTATGAGTTTCAGTCTGAGTCGTAGTCGGAATTTCAGTATTGGTTTCGGTCTTGGTGACATCTCCCGGGTCCGCCATTGCCTCCTCTTCCTCCACATCCGCCATTTCCTGTTCTTCGCATCCCCCATCTGCTGCCACTCTACTGGGCCTAGGACCAAGCCCAACTCTGTTTGTCCCAGTTGCTATGTTCACAGCTTCTCCTGTGGGAGCTCATCATGCTAGTCCCATCTTCCTGCTCAGCTGCGCAGCTATAGTGGCTTCGGTCTGCTTCGTGCACCTGCTGCTGAACACGATATGATTTCCTTTGAAATCATGGCACTTCTCCAGGGTGTGGCCACAGAGTGATCCCTGCGTTGCCGTGCATCCCACTACATTGGATTTGTCGTTGCTTGTCCAGTGATGGCCTGAGCAGTAGCCACACTTGGGCTTGCTCTCAATGTGGCCCCACCCACAGCAGAGCTCACGCCTACTGGCAGGGCCCCGTTCCTGAATGCCTCCACTCCGTACCACAATCCCGCCGCCTTGATGCCTTTCATTACTCAATTCTGTGCCGCTCTGCTCCCCTTTACAACTAAAACTACAGATGACATGGCAATTTCTCCATTCGGCGTCCTCTCACTAATGTAGCGGGGGTTTGCAAGCCATCGCACGTGGGTGGGGATCCTGATGCCCTTGTTCTCCGGTTAAAATTACTCTTGCATCTTTTTGAGGCACTCTATGCCTTTTCCCATGTACCTTACGAGTGGTACTGCATGAATCTTTAGTCTATCCCAAGACTTGTTTTCTCTAACGTCGATGACTACCTTGGTGACCGTGCATGCAGTGGTGATGTTAACGCTGCGGTATATCTGTGCCATCGCTGCAGTTGCTTTGTTGTCGGTGACTGCCATAATAATTCCTCTAGAGTGTCTGTTCGTGTTCATGATCCGAATGTGCCCCAGTGCCTTCTGGGCGAATTGCGCTCTGTGGATTGTGGGCGCAATTTCCTGGTCCATTTTGTTGGGGGGCGGTACGCTCTCGTCTCTCCTTGATATCATGGATCTCTCTGACATGCTCGATCCAGCCGTTGGGGCAGGGCCTGGGCTTTGGCCTGGGCCAACGGGTGCTCTCTGACTCTGGGCCCAGGGTAGGATGGTCCCCCACCTTCTAGCTGGTGCGAGTGCTAACTTCGGTTTGGGTTGGTGCTGCAGTTGAGGCTGCAGTCTTAGCAGTAGTTCGGGCTTCGGCTGCTGCTGCTGCAGTTCGCGCATCTCCCGTCTTTCTTCTGGCGTGGTATTTGCATGTTGCGAGGCCTTTTGCCCTCCACCTGCCATCGTTGCCGTCTTGTCTCTTTCTCTCTCTGTCGCGTCCTGGCCTGGTGCTACTCCTTTCATGACCTTTGCAATCATGCGTGTGGTGCCCGCGCCCCACTGCTTGTTGTCCTCAAGGCAGGCGTCCCACTTATGCTCTCTGTGTGGCATGCATGTCATCATTCCTAGCCACGGTGCTTCCTCAGGGGTTGCCTGGGCTTCCCATACGTTTGTCAAGTGTCCAAAGGTTCGGTTCAGCTGCATTACCACCTGTGCCTGCTGTCGCACTGTCCTGTCCATACGGCTCCTCCAGTCACTGGGGGCCAAGGCGGTCGCCTGGGCCTCTTTCCTCCTTCTGCACTTACTGTGCTCACAGCTCTCCATCGGCTATTATATGGTTGCGCCCGCAGTCTCCGCGGTGATGGGTGTCGCCGCTGTCGCCATCTCCATTGCCACAACCATTGGCGCATCACTCCTCCTATCTGCCGCTTCTCCCGTTTCCAGATGGCTCCTATTGCTCACTCTAACATCGCGCATCATTTCTGGGAGACAAACCTCTTTCCTAGGGGCTATGTTGTGGTCACATGCTCGGTGGCTAACGCGCCGCACCAGTCGCATTTCTGCGAACACATTATGCGAATCCACCGATTTGCATGGATTCCCATGCACGCCCATCCGCTGAGTTCCAGAATCAGCTGGGAAGCTTTTTCGGAGGTCAATCTGACATTAAAAATCGTTTGCCACTGTCTGTTTTGCAATTGCTATCGTTGTGGTTGAATTAATGCATCGTTTTGCAGATTTCTGCATTTACCACTGTCATTTATAACAAGCAACTAGCATCAGTCCCAATTTTGAAATACAATAATGTACGCATTTTCTCTACCATAGCAAGGATCGGAATTAACACGCCTGGGTACCCAACCTTTGACCTGCTAAAACTGGCTCAACACAATATAGTGTTAACTGATTCCGTTGATTCTCTGCATTTGATCATATTTCTGAAATCCCTTATACTCTTCTGTAGAAGCAGATGTTTATACATTCCCTAGCGATAGACATAATTGCACATTTTCTGGTAACATACATGCTTATTAAGTGACGCATTTCCTTAAAAACGTAAATTCCCAAATAAAAATATGTAAACTAGAGTTAGCAGTTTTGATAGGATTTTACAACCAAAATTTGTAAAAACTACCGAGTATATGTTTTATTGAGTGAGATCCCGGCTCAGAACCTAGATGCAGCGCCAGTTGCGTGTGACAGGACCTGATAGTCGAGGTGTAGACAGAATATTTTACCGTCTCGAATATTTCTCTAGATCATGTGCTACAGGCACTAGTGTTCTTAAGCGGTCAGGCCTGGCCAGCCTGCATGAAGCCAGGCAGCTTAGGAACACTGACAGGCACATATGTTCGAGTATCCGGAGAGTTGTGAATCTGACCAGTATAGATACTGCATCATAGATGCTTTCTCTCATTCCTATTTCGTCTAGCCACATGCTCGCAAGGTCGCATTTCTTCTCGTTGTAATCATACTGTATTCACTCTATGTATAGTATGACAGGCCCCAAATCACCTCCGCCTTCGGGCAGGCCAGCTAGGTGGCGAAGCTCCACTCCTGCTCCCCATCACCCCCTTGAAGCTCGCATTCATTCGCCACCACTGGGCACGAAAATACATTGCACCAAACACCCACCTGGGTAGTGGCGCTGGCTAACTCTCTGCAAACTCGTAAGCTAGCAATTAGTTACCAACTGGTTCTTTCTGCTAAACTAAAGAATCGGTTCTAGAGGAACATAGATATTACGTAGTAGGTAACTGTACAGAATGGTACCTACATAACGATTAACATTAAACAACCCTATATTCAAAAAAAACACCTCAGACTACACACCATGCCACCGTTTAGTTTTGCAAATACCGATTTTATCCAATAAATTTTGACATCGCTAGAAAACTTTTTCTTCGGTTTTCGGTTGAACGAACTTCAACCACTTAGAAGCAGCAACGATAAGCCTCTTCAGAGCCAAGAAACAGTCCCCTCCCCTCAAGGAACTCCTTCGAAGAGCTAAAGGGAATTTTGAAAAGAGGATGGCCGAGGAAAGAACCCCGGAGCTGTCCGAAGTCTCCAGCAGCCACATCGGTGCCATACTTGACAGGATTACGGGCCCGCTTCCAGATTCGGTGGGAACAGCTACTACCTCCAGAATTGCCCGAGGGGATCATCAGACACAGTTTTTCGGAACACCGGAGTATGCAGGGATCAGGGCGGGGGAAAAACAGGATGAGTTTGAATACAGGCATCAAAAAGCCTGGGTCAAAGATGATTTGGGGAGGCGCGAGAATCGTCAGGCAACCTCCAGAGTTAACACTGCACAGCTCCCCAGTGACCTGGATGATATGAGTGAATACTCCGACCTTACGGGAAAAAGTGGAGTTACTGAAATTAGCAGATACGAAAGTGATGTTTCTTGGGAATTGTCACCACAACCGACTACGAACTACTAAAGAAGTGATATTTCCTTCCCGCTTAAAACAGCTAGGGAGAGGGTTGCGACCACTCAACAAGTTACAAGGTATGGGGGAAGCCTTTTTGTCCTACCTCTGTGCGTTATCCCAGAGGATTCATTATCGACTCCTAGGGCAAGTGCTGGAATCATCACGAAGAGATATATTCAGTCGGAGGAAATTATCAACAAATACGCGGAAAAGAGTGAACAGGAGGAGGGAATCAAAGAGACCCGGAAAGTGTACACACCCATTCCGAGAAAATTGGAAATTAGCGACAGAAGCGATAATGCGATGACGGAGGTGGAGTGGAGGGACGAGACACCCTACATGACGCCAACAAAGAAGGGAAAGAAGCGCAATAAGGGGATGGTGGTTAAGAGGCCGGAAAAGCCCAAACAACCAATCCCGAATATGCCGCAGACCCCAAGCAGGTGAAAGCTCGAAGCTGATTAGGCCAAACCTGCACAGATGTTGGCCAGTGAGGATGAACCAGCAGATCTGGGAATGTATACTGGTGAGTATCTTCGGAACACTAATGGACTGAGGGATTTCATGTTTGGACAGGAGAGAAATGATCCGAACTACGATATTTGGTGTCAGAATCAGAGCCAACACATCGCGGCAAGAGAGACTCATATGGACACGGCAGTTATGTCAGTACGGAAGATAGCCCAAACTGTGCAGTTGGAAATTGAGTTGGAAAGAGAGTATAGCACAGAGAGGGCAGAAAAGCTCGATGACAGATTGAGCAAGAGTGAGAAAAAATTGGCCAAGATCGCACCGGTGACTATGGCTAAGACGATCCAAAATGCGATGAGAGATTGCATGGAAAGCATGGTGGAGCAGATAACTGATCAGGTGGTGGGTACACTTGAGAAGTCATCTGAGAAAGAGCAGAACAAAGAAATCCAAAGGGTGAAAGAGGTAGAAGCCACCCCTGAGGCTTTTGATATGAGTGATGTTGAGTTCGACCAAGGAGCGACTTTTTCAGTGGAGGGAAATGAAACGGTGGCCAGGATAGGTGAGCAGATGGGGGTGGAAGATGAACATTTGGAAGCATCGAAACATGTGCCGGATATCCCACCAGGAGACAAAAAGAAGGAGTTTCCGAGGTTCGCCCCGAGCGGACAGGTTACAATTGCGACAAGACTGGTTACTGCCCCAGCAGTACCACGACAAAAGAAGAGGGAGGTGAAACAACTGGAGTGGAAGGTGATACCGAAGGGAACAAAGGTTGGAGGGGAGAAGCCAGAAGTTAAGAAACCGACACAAGGCACGCCGGCAAAGAACCCGGAAGAGATGAAAAAGGATACGTGGGCGCAGAGGGCAGCAGCACCACCACCACCATCAAAGAAGCAACCCGAACAGAGAAAACAGCAGTCGACGGGACAGCATCAAGAGATCAAGGGAGAGGGCATTGGCGAAGTAAAGAGGCCACAAAAGAAGGAGGAGTTAAAGCCGGATTTCCCAGGACGGAATTCGATGGAGAAGAGGAGAGTCACCTTCAAAAGGGATAATGGCTAACCTGTGTCTCAGAAAAGGGATTTGGATGTTTCGTCGGAAATCAATAGGGCCTTGTTCGAGGCGAAGGTTCCACAATGTGTGGGCATCCAAGTGGTCACGAGAAAAACCTGAGGATGTCTGACAGCTATCACGACTGCTGGAGCAACCGCTGAAATGCGAATTCGGTATTGGGAGATCGTGATTAAGGTGGCAAGAAAGGTTGACGTTGGGATAGTGGACATCGAAACCAATGAGCTCGGGGAGAGAGTGACAATGCACAGAGTCAATTTGGACCGATATTTCGGGAAGAAGACGGGCGGGGGATTGGAGAAATTGCGCACAGAAATACAAGCTGAGCATGAGGGGGTGGTGTGGCCCTTCACGATCCATTGGATTTGAGGAGTGAAGGATGTACAGAAACAGACGGCAGAAGAGACGAAGGCATCTTTGGTTGTGTTTGCGGTCAAGGGAAGCAAGATGGCCAAAAATGTTCTGAAAAGAGGATTAACGGCAGCAGGAATAAAGTACAATGTGGAGATGTTTGTGAATGCTGAACCTGTTTCGTTTTGCGGAATATACAGCAGATGGGGACATGTTAATGCGAATTGTTGGTCATTGAAGATGCTGGCATGTATGTTGTGTGGGGGAAGGCATTTAACAAAGGATCATAAGTGCAACGTTGTAGGTTGCAAAGCTAATGCAGATCAGAACTGCGCCTATAATGTCGACGAGTGTGTCCACTGCGAGCGGAATCATATCGCGAAGGCCAACTGTTGTGTTAAGAAACAGGAGGCTATTGAGATGGCAAGAGACGAAAGACGTACCTGAAAGGAGAGAGAAGGCGAACGTTGAAATGTGACATCAGATGAGCAAAAGAAGCCGGATCATACAGAGCATGGGGGACCATCGACTCCAGATGCGGAAATGAAGGCTCAGCATGATAGGCAGACAGGAAAGAAGCCAGAAGTCGAGGTTGTGGCGACACAACAGACTGAAGGAGAATCGTCTAACACAGGGACCCCTGAAACTGCCACGACGCGATGGTGAAGTGTGTGTTGCACAAAGGCGGCAGGGGTTACAAGGCGACAATGATAGCGTTGGAGCATGGAATTGTTTGGGAGGCAGATGTTGTACTGATGCAAGAACAGTATGTGGAGAGAGATGGATACAACATTAGTCACCCAGGATATAGGTTGATTAGAGGAGGAAGAACGATGACAGCTATATGAAAAGTTACACATCTGGAGTTTTCCGAAGTTGATAAGTGGGGAGAGGGAGATGTTCAGGTGTTCGATATTGAATATCCTTTGGGAAGACAAACCAGATTGGTGAATGTGAACGATCAGCTACGACATGATGGGGGGGTGAGAACTCAAGGCATAGTGGCACAGACTGCAAGATGGAGAGATTATGGAACAGGAAAAGATTCTTTTGGGAGGAGATTGGAATGCTCATAGTGATAGATGGGATTCGAGTTGCCCACCAAAGCAAGAAGCAAACGTTTTGAAAAAATCTTATGGATGAGTACGATTTGATCGATGTGACTGATAGGGAAGCAACCCATCCGAATACGAGAAACAGCGAAACCTAGGAATCGCTTGTCAACATCTTTAGGACAAAAGCTGTTATGGCGGACAAATTAGAGATACCCACGGAGTTAACAACCACTTCAGATCATGCTTTGGTGTGAGCTAATTGAGGATGGGTTGAATGGGAGGGTGTTAAGGTATCGAGAAAGGTTACAGGATGGGATATTGATGGGGTCAAGTGGGAAGAGGAAAAAGGAAATTATGAAAAAGCACAAAAACAGTGGGAGGATAAGAGCTGAAAGGGACATGTTGTGAACGAAAAGAGCAGTGGAGAAGAATCACGGAGGGAGGCTCAGTGGATACAGCGGAACTTTGTGCATCATCTCACTAGGTGTTGCAAAGAAGGCAAAGTTTGTGCAAGATCAAACAGGTGGTGGACGGAGGAGATTACAGAAACTTGAAAGATTTTCGGCTCCATAAAGAGTGCCAGAAAGAGGAGGGAGGCCACGCAGCAGCAGGTTAAGAGGCAGCGAAGCAACCTCCAAAGAATTATCCGACAGTCAAAAAATGGAAATCTGGCAGAAATTATTGGGTTCAGCCTCAAGAGATCAGGTTTGGCAGGCTTTGAGGTATACGAAACCAGGAGGCCAACAAGCAACGAAAGCTTTGAGATCCAGGAGTGGAATGGTGGCGGAGTCCTGGGAGGATACAGCGGAGTTGATGATGGAGAAGCATTTCCAAAACCTTTGAAGGGTATGGAGAGAAAGGCCAACGAAGAGAGAGGAGAAATGTCGAAAATGATAACTGACAAAGATCTCCAAGAGGCTATCTTCAGTCAGTAAGTTCAAAAAGCACCTGATCCGGATAGGCTGGAATTTAAGGCGATACGATTATTGTGGGAATCGAATTCTAAGAGAATAATTAACATCGTTAAAGCGTCATTTAGGTTAGGAATACACCCACGAGGTGGGAACGAAGCGAAGGGGGTGGTCATACGGAACCCGAATATGCCAAATTACAGAGTCGCCAAGGCATACAGGGTGATAACATTGTTAAAATGTCTGGGAAAAGTCTTCGAGAAGGTAGCAGCTAATGCAGTAGCAGAGGAGTGTGAGCGAAGGAGGCTACTTCATGATAGACAGTGTGGATGCAGAAAGAGAAGGTCAGCAATCGATGTGGTTGGAAGGTTGATGGAGAGAGTTGAAGAAGCATGGGGGAGGGGGAATACCGTGGCAGTGTGGTTAATGGATGTTCAGGGAGTCTTCCCACGTGTGGCGAAGGGGAACTTGATAAAAAGAATGGAGCAAATGGGGTTTGAAGCCGACCTGGTGAGGTGGGTAGAAAGCTTCATGGAAGATAGAAAAGTGACAATGTCGATAGATGGAAAGGAGGGAGACTGTATGCATGTGGAAACGGGAGTTCTTCAGGGGTCGCCAGTGTCACCGGGACTTTTTGTCATATACTTTTCGGGGTTGTTCGGCCAAGTCGAGGAGACGGAGGAAGAGAGTGGAAGTGAGGGTATATCTTTTGTCAATGATGTGGCACGGGTGGTAGAGTGGGAGGATGTGGGGGTATGCACACAAAGACTGGAGAGATGCGCCGCGGAAACAACAATTTGGGCAAAGAACAATGCCTGTCATTTCGACATCAAAAAAACAGAAGCGATGTGGTTTACTCAACAAAGAAAGAATAAGGAACCGACGATGAACGCCCGAGTAAGGGTACAAGATGAGGAGGTTCCATACAATAAAGACGCGACAAGATGGTTGGGGGTAAGGCTGGATGATATGGTTACCGTGAATGATCATACGGAAAGGACTATAGCGAAAACAACGAAAGCACAGAATCGGGTGAGATTCTTGATGACGAAGAAAGGATTAAGCTCGGAAGGGTGCAAAAGAATTCACGTTGCAGCAGTCCAGGCGATGGCGTTGTATGGGTCTGAATTATTGTGTCATGGACAAAAGAATAGGGCTCACGAGGTGCAGACGTTGTTGAATGAACAGGGCAGAAGGATAACTGGATGCTTTAGGATGACACCTCATGGAGCGCTAATGAAAGCTACTGGAGTACGACCAGCAGTGGCTGTTCTTCATAACCGGGTATGATGGTATAAGTTGAGACAACCGATGATGCCCAATGCACAAGGCGGAGGGGGCATGTTTGATATACGAAGAAATGTCTTACAGGGGGTGGAGGAGATTGATGAGTTCATCCCAGAGGATGACCCTTTCGAAAGGAGGAGTTCTGAAAGGACGACATTATTGTCAGACAAACGACGCCTTAATGGCAAAGTGATCATTCAGGATGAGGAACAAGCGCTGGGAGAGACACAGTCAGAAAGGGAGGGACTTGTTCTTTGAACTGATCGAGTGAGAAAAGAAGATGAGTGGGTGGGTTGTGCAGTGGTATGGAAAGAAGGGGACGTTTGGAAAAAGAGGAGGGTGCACCTTGGCCGACAAAAAGCGTCGTTTGATGCAGAGATGTAGGCAATATCGGAAGCGATGACGGTCGCGGAATAGTTCAGCAAGGAAAAGAAGGTTACCAGAGTGACGGTTTTTACGGACTGGCAGGCAACTTTATAATGAATACAATCGGATGAGCCAGGACCATGACAGGTACCAGTGCTACAGACGATGAATTGGGTCGCCGCATTTGCCAGAACACATATCCAGGTGCAGTTCTGCTGGGTACCCGCGCATCAAGGGATAGAAGGCAATGAAGTAGCCGATCACCAAGCAACAAAGGCGGCATATAAGCATTGCAGATGTAACACCGAAACGCTAATTCTGCTTCCGTTGTTAGATTATGTGTCTTTCTGGCACATTAGCCGAAAGGTAAGCGAGGCGAAGTAGGAAGAAAGCAAAGAACAAATAAAAGAGATGGGGAAGAAGTTAAAGCACAGTTACCGGTATGATTTGGTGAAAAGGGGAGGTAACAGTGCGGTGATGGAAGCCAAAAAGACAATCAGGGCGAGGTTTTGTCAGCTTAAGTCAGGACACAAACTGATAGCGAAATACCTAATGCGGATCGGAAAAAGAAGAGATATGAAATGCTGGTGGTGTGGGCATGAATATCAGACAAGAGACCACGTTTTTAAGTGGTGTAAAAGATGGAAACAAGAACAAAAGAGGTTTTGGGTTCACAGTCAAGTGGGGGAGGATGGGTATGAGGGCGTTGAAAAGGTGCTTAAAAAGCCGAAGATTTCATTCCCAATGTCTGTAGTTTTTGCAGGAAAAAAATCTTCACGGGCGCTGATGGATTGTCTTTTCCATACCGATGTCGGCAGAATTAGCGGAATGGTGGAGGAGGTGGAGAACTCAGATCATGAGGAGTCGAGTGATGGGGGGGTGTTAAAAGTTGAAGTGGTATTTTGGCGGTGGTTCTTTTGTTGAAGGGGAAGAGGACTCGCGACTTTGCTTTTGTTTCTTCATGTTACGGAAGATGCCGGGAGGAAATATGTCCGCGATATGCCATGGCCGCTAGTGGCCGAATGCAATATGATTACAAACACACAAACACACAAATGATTAACATTATTCTATGAGATATCTACAAAGTACAAAAAAGTGCCGCCTCAAATTCAGTAATCCACGAACCGGTCCCGGTTCCTGGAATGCTATATATTGCCACACTTCAATCTTCAAATATATCCCCTCATGCGATCTCTTTCATGGAAGTGCATCCCACCTAGGTTAACCAAGTGACTTCAACCTCCACTCGCGGTATTTTTCCCCAATCCCAGTACCAGAATATTGGAAGTTCTTCAACCCGACTTCTGTTTGTCTTCGCTTTATTCCATTTTCGACTTGAGCAATGCGGTCGACAGTCAAATGTTGCTCTCCATCAAGCCCAGTGGCAACTCCATAAAAGTACAATCCTCGGGCCAATTTCAGTCGGTAGACAAGTTCGTCCTTACTGCTCAGATCTGCGAAAGCATCATCATACAAGAGTCGACTTTGACTGATGAGATTGATTCCATCGGCGAGGTTGTAGTAGTTTCTCGGGAGCTTTCTTGAGACCGAAAATGACCAGAGAAGCGTCAATGACAGTGCATAAACTGCGAAGAAGTCTCGTAGGGTTTTAAGAACTTTGATATTGGGGTAGATCCGGCATACATCTGGCAAGTCATTGTCGCATCGGGGCTCGAATACGCCACCTGCTAAGCTGCTGAGATGAAAAGACACAATGGAGACCACCCCCACCCAAGCAACCCTCCAGTGTTTATTCTGGATTGCGTTGAAGAGTGCAAGATATCGGAAGGAATAAAGGTAGTTGATAAGGATACTCTCCTCAGCAGTACTCGGGTGTGAAAGACTCACAAACGGTTGCGTAATCTTGAAGAATGCGTCGATGTTCATCCACAAAAGCACCAGTATGGTAGCCAAAAATGACGGTGTAAAATTCCACAGCATGTCTGCTGCGGATATTTCCAGAAGGATTGGTGTTTACGATACCAGCGGTGGAAATCCTTTCTCAGCGATTCTGCTTGTGCTCGTCATAATGACAATGGCTCCCGCGGTAATAACACAGACTAATGATAAGAAAATTCTCGCCTGTCTAGTGACAAACCAGGAACTATGGCGAAACCTGGCCTCGCGGTCTAGGGGTTCACTGAAGTCTTGGGTAGGCGTCATGTCGGGATCTAAGTAGTCAGTACCAGCGCCAGAGCTAGCGGGATTAACAGTACCAGAATGGTAGATCAAACCATTGGTCCCAATCGTATGCACAATTTCATCACCTTTCCTCCAGTAACCTAATCGCAGGTGACGTGGACACGAAGCTTCATCTGCACTTAACTCTCGAATATCCTTCCACACATTGCTATGCTTGATCAAAACCACCAAATTTGCAATGGATTCCATATCCCATCGAAGGCCAGTCTCTCGGTTCCAAAGCCAAATAGTTACCGACAGCAACGCTAAAACTTGCAACACCATGACGATTAACAAGACTATTGCCACGAACTCGACTATTTTCCATTGATAATTGCCGCTGCCGTTATTCGCCGGTACGATGAGCACAAATGTGCAAGGTCTTTGGTATCGAAAAAAAGGGAGCCCAAGCAAACCGGTGTACGGGATTTACTCCAACAACGCCTGCCGCGCAACGTCCTCTTTAACCCCGTCTATAGGAGTTGCTATTAGGATATAAGGCATAACGCGACGGAGAGTTGTCCCAATAACAGCAGACACGGCCGCTAAAAAGGACCCGAGGTATTGAGGAAAGTAATGAATAAAAAAGTACTCGCTTACGGTATCTGTAATTACGCCATGACTGTGTCTGCTTCGGTATAGCAGAGCTATGATGGCCGCAATGCATACCGCGTAAACCGATGTGACAAACAACAAAACCTGGCTTCGAATCGCAAATGGCTTGAAATGTGTGCGGGGAAGTCCGGCATCTTCGGCAGAAACCGGTGTCAATATCACTGATTATTACACATATCATGTTAGCGCGTGCAAATTCTTGTGGTTATGGATGAAGGACTTACTGCACTGTGGAGATGTATTAGTGCTCAATGGATTGTTCACCGGAGGTGTTTGGTGGAGCAAAGTTGGTTGGCCTGCGAGGAGGAATTGATTTGTGATCCCTGCGGTTGGGTAGCTCTGGTATTGGAGGAAACCATCATTAGTTTCTCGATGCCGTAAACTTTCTATAAAGGGTGACTTTCAGCTCTGTCCGATACTGTGGCTGTTACTGAACTCGTGGCGTCAAGTCCGCGGACCGAACTATATACCTAAATATCAATGTCGCCCAAACACAAGAAAGCTAATTAGAACGTTCCGATAGCCTATGCACTGGCTCGCACCAGGCCCATGTGCTTACAAAATCTTAATGGTCGATCAAACCATATCAAATACTCGACAGAAATCTTTAGCCTATTGATTGCTGATATATCAGCCGCACTGAGCACTTCAGATTTGTGGACATCTTGCGCTACACAAGTGCTTTTTTTGGTTACCGCGCAGCTTTTTCTATGCAGATCCTATTGCCTAGGCCAACCGCCACGATTTCAACCTCTACTCGAGAACAAATCACGCTGCATGGGGTGTTGTGCTGCTTCATACATCTTGACCAGTCAAAGGGCGATAGATATGCATAATTGTGCTTGATCAGCGTATATTACTCTACATTAATCGCCGTCTTCTCTGTTGGAACATATCAATCCACACTCATCAAGGGCCGGTAGCTCTGTTGGTAGAGCATCCGTCTAGTATAGGAAGGTCCTAGGTTCGACTCCTAGCCAGTCCATTCTTTTCCGTGGCTCAACATTCTCATCAGCCACACACCGAACTCTAGAGATACCAAGGAATTTCCCAGATAGCCTGAACTCATTCATGAATATTATTGCCTACTCTTACTAAAAGCTCCACTTATAATAAGTATGAATGAATTTTAGCCCGGTTGATATTCATCCGGATTTCACGGCATTTACACTTGTTCAGTAGTTTTTCGGGAAGTCGTTTTGGAAGTCATAGGCCTTCAAATACCTTACGTTACTAATTACCAAGCTCCTATCTTAAAGAGGGTGCCAGAGTCGACCCTAGTTACAATCATTCGAGTATCATCCGGTGTTACGTTTGAATTGTATCTCAAGTATGCTAACTTGTTCGACATGCATGTGACAAAAATAGCTAGACAAACGCGAAGGTTTGGAGAAGCCCAATGGGGTTACGAGGCTTGCAGCCCGCATTCATGCAGAAACGTTCCGGAGTCCCCATAATACTTGGCAGGCCCAATAGTATTCTAACTGGAGTAAGTCGATTTGGCAAGAAGCAATGCCGATTGTTAAGCTGCATAACCATTAACCGGGTCTAAACTGCAGTACTTGATGAGTCGGTAGCCGATTACTTGCAGGAGAGGAACGAGAGGCACGACCTCACCCCTTCCCTTCGATAATGAGGCGGTCTCTTTTCTAAGTGGTACGAAAAATTCACAACTTTTACAGATAGACCCCGGGGTTTCGGGCCGCTTGGTTTCACAATTTGCTATATAAGGGAGTGGTTCGCGGAAGTGGAATTTTATAATTACAGCTTCGACAGCAACTGATCAGTGATCATTAATTCTATGGGTTGTTTCCATTGCGTATAGATGACTCGAGGGTGTAAACGATACCACCCGCAAAGGAGTAACCAACAGAAAGTCATTCATTGCTCTCGGCCGAGACTAATCGTGAGATAGTCTATTACACTTGTAGCCCATGCCTTCTGTCTTGGCATGCTTGAGACTTACACCAAGCACCAAGCTTGCACTCTGCCGTGAGAGTAAGTATGCCAACATTAGTCCATTATCGATCTACATCCTGTTCATGAAACGGGAAAGAATATTAAATGGGTTTCAATCAGATACAAAGTATATATTAATTGTCTCGTCATACCACCATTTGTAACATATACACATCTTGCGTCGCCTCGAAGCATTCTCATTGGCTGACAGGTGGTACGTACCTACTCACTAGCTGATTATAGCCATTCGGTATGAGCTTTATATCAAACCCAAAACCGCCCGCCCAATCAGTCCGTGAGCTGTGCTCTGATCACAGTGTCGTATATTTGAAATGTGTATAATCATACTCTCTTTCCCAATCATTGACTTACAATATCTCTATTATTGAGTGGGTGGGTGTAGAAAAACCGTTTTTTGAACCGTTTTGTACAGCCACACCGTGAATATTAGAGATATTGTAAATTGAGGACCAGAGAGTGAAATACATCCTACTTGAACATATTGTGTGCATAACACACTTCGTGAATGGGATAAAACCTATTAGACCAAACTAGACTTGAGTTCGTTAAGGTAGCTGGGCTTTTTACACCGGCCACGGAGAAGGTAGAAGACTCACTGGGATCTGGGTCGACAATCTTCTTGCAAGCACAAGACAGCATTTCCGAATGTAATGAATAGACTCCTCTGATTCATGTCCCGCTTTGAAGTTTGCTGTAATGCCACAGTAGGTGTCTGTAGAGCTGCTTTTAGTGTTCTTGTATTGTTCCCTACCGTAGTATGCTCCCACACGCCAGAATCTCTGAACCCTAGCACTATCTTCATGACCATTCTCCACGCTCTTATTTTGTGAAGTTGAAGGTCGATGAGTGATTGGAGTTGACGCATCACATGATTCTGCATCCATGAATGTAACATCGGAAAACCACCATTAAGTATTTCACAATTAACTTAGTGAGACCAAAAGGCTCGCTTTACTCTGCAGATACTGCTGAGGTAGAGAACATCGGACCCCAACTGCAAATGCTACAACGTTTCGGAGAAGGTTTGAGGCAACATATATAGGTATAAACTCTAGAGAGGTTATGCCTCTAAATTGCATTCTCTCTACCATAATGCCAGTACTTCCTCCTGCTACATTTACATTTGAAGTTGGGTGGGAGGGTTCGTAACCCCTGTGGACGATGGAATCAAGGTACGAGACAAAAAATATTGTACTATCTCAGTCTGCTACGTCAAACCCTAACCAACCAGGCAATCATAACATATCACTTTATCCTACAGTCACTTGCCACCACTGGCACAAAGTTGATCCAGTTCACGTCAATCTGCCACCCCACCGCCCCTCTTTAGCGGTGAAAACCAGAGAACGAACATAAGTGCTCTGCAAAACTAAGTTCGGCTTCTTCACACTCCCGAATTCTCTGCGAGCTGGTGACAACCCTCCTGCCAAAGAAACACTACACTGTCCACGTACTTTATCAAACTCTGAAAGCTAGGTAGAGACTTACTGTCTAAATTGAAAACAGACCAAAGCGGCCAACACCACCTTGAACTTGGCTCACGAGGTCCCGCACAGCCCTACGGCTATTAGCTGTGCATATATACAACTAGATATTCAGTAGGCTGTAAGACAGCGGATCTGAGAGATAAGAGTTACCGAGTGAAGCACATAAACCCGAGCACATACCACTTCCGGGAACGCTCCACTAATGACTAGCTAGTAGTTGCACGTACTACGTACTACTACATCCAGACCTCCTATCCTCACAACACAAGGTGTCACTCCGTCTCGGGGTAGTGCACGATCTACCAATGACTGTAGCGATCGGTAGATGTCGCTGATTACTTCTATAATAGTGAGGTTCATTCATAAGTCAGGTATTCGCAGTCATAGTCACGGGGTTGAGCATCATTAATATCATCGAACAAACGGCTCCAAGTCACAAGGGATATCACTTTCGGCTCTAGCATTCTTACGGCGTACCATAAGCCCAAATAGCGAATAGTGAGGAGGATTTTGACCTCTCACCTAACCCGGGCACCACCACCATGACATAATCGAAGTTATCCCATTTAACCAAGTGGAGAACACACTCCGTAAAACAAAGTTCAGCTTTTTCACACTCTTGAAATCAGAACCCCTCCGACTCCTCTCCAACGAAATACTATACCTCTATCTACAGATCAGGTTCAGAGAGTGTAGCGGTAATAAGATGCCTAGGAAAAAGATATCAACACGACTGACGCTCCCCGCAGCGCCTGCTCTGATAGCCATGTAAAAATCCGTCCCGCAAAGCCCGTGTGTATTGCAAAGATGAACTGTCAATGTTTTACCTGTCCGCCCAAGCCTAGATACAGTTATCCCAGGTCGCTGATATCCCACAGACAGTGTTGCATGTGTACCTGCATCGTACGTCTCATGTCAAGATAGTGCAAACGGTATACAAACGGATATAGATATGGGAGCTTGTATATATACGGGCCTTCAGCCCTCGAGAGATCAGTCAATTCAATCAAGAAGTTACCGAACCATCCAAAGTAACAGACAGTGTTACTTTAGATACTAGAAAGACTTGATTAATTGACGGATCTTCTCGAGGCCAGAAGTCCCATATATATACAGACTTGACCCCCATATCCATATTCATATCTATATCTGTTTGCATATCCGTTTGCATTGATATGAGCCGCTCTGCGTATTCTCGAAACACCAGCTGCTTAAGAGCCAGCAAACAGAGCTGAGGCTCACGATCCAAACAAATGGACCTGAGACTGTAGACGGCACGATGTAGGTATACATGCAATAGACAGTAATTGTTGCATGTGTACTTGGATCGTGAGTCTCAGCACCGTCTGATGTCTTGTATGAGAATGAAGACTTGTATGAAGATGGTGGCTGTATGAGGATATGCATCAGGACCAGGGTGATGCGTCTCAAGTCAGTGGAGCATACGCGTACGCATATGGGAGGTTATACATATACGGGCCTTAGGCCCTCGAGATAGAGAAGCCAATCAACAAGTCACTGAAGCATCCAAAGTAACAGTAATAATACTACCAGATCGAGTGATAACTATGACCAAGTAATACCCAAGAATATGAATGAAAGATCGAAGCCACCCCAAACAACTAGCCATTGGCTACACTTATACTACATCAAGGCCTACCAACTACCCTCAGCCGTCACTCTAGAGCCTAGAAAAGCCGACAGTCACTGTTACATCACCAACTCGTCAGGTGAGAACAGTCACGGGATCCAGCATCCTACCTCATCACAGGCCCCGGTATTAGAAGACTCTTGAACAGGCAGAGGGGATCTCCAGGGTCCAATTGCCTACCGGGTAGTCATTCCGGAGCATTGTCTGTCAACCAAGGTGTACCCCAGAATTGATGAACCAGTCAGACTCGACCCCACAATGAAATGTTCTGAACCCTGCATGCACTCGCATGGTAATGACAGCTGTCGGTAGTTGTTTGTCATTAAATTATAATGATAGCTGTCGGTAATAGCTTTGACTTCTTGTCGTTGGTCAGTAGCGGCCCGTTCCGCTTGGTCCTATCTTCTGGGCGCTCCATAACCAACTGAAGCTGCCATGCTGAACAGTATTTATCACCGTGGTCTGATAATAAGCGAACTGACTAGCACATCAAGCGAGTGGGGCTAGCCAGCCAATTGCAACCCGTGGCCGGCGCACGTTCTATACCCCCATCCCAAAAGGCAGAAAGAGAGTTATCAGCATCAGAATGGCAAAAGCAGAACCATAAGCGGTTGTATTTCCACCTCCCTCCCAGCGGTTGTCTATTGGCACGTGATCGGTCTCAATCTCTGGCATCCACGGTGCGGTCTATAACAAACTCTCAACCATGAACCCCAGTTCTCTTCATAGAAACTACTGGTCGGTCATTCTAGACCTATGCAAGCGCTATAGTGACATCTATCAATAGCTGTCGGCAGTGTATCTGTCTTCTTGTTGTCTGTCAGTATCTGGCTCCCCGAGGCTCGTTCTGCTTGGTCTTGCCATTGGAACATCGCCAATAATGAACAGTATTAAGTATCAGGGCCCGAGAATAAGAGAACAAGCGAGTTGAGCTACCGAAACACTTTCTACCTCGGAAGGTAGAAAGTTATCAGCAGCTGTAATCTTGTCTGAGTCTAGATTGTAAGCGCAGAATCGAAGTTTCGGTTCTCCGTCTCTCTATCCAAGCTACGCGAATATTTCCAACCTTTGTTCACGTTTCTGTAACAATCCTCAAATCTTCTCACATCCATGAACCCCGACCATTGCTTGCGGAACCCACATCCACCCCCTACTTGATGTGATTTGCAACCGGCCTGTGGATGATCTCCGACCGCGATCCCGGATCTGATCGTCGCAGGGTATGAAAAACCGCATCCTCATAAATTTGCTGTGTTCGTATTCTACATGTCATCATGAGAGCAACGGTAGCGGCCGTACAATGACCGCTTCCGCTGCATGCACGTCGACGATCACCTCGCAAACCAGAAAAGGAAAATCAAACCACTCGCTGACGAAAGTCTGTCATGCGCCCCGTCCCATGGATAATGCGCGCATGCAAGTTGCTCCGTGACACTTCGCTGCATGTTACATGTCGGTAGTGGGAAGCGACAAAGGTTTGGGCGTGAAATACAGATGAACCTAAATGTCACAAATGTATGCTCGGAGTGGACCGAGGTCTGCGTGTAAGCGATGTGCGTTTGCACAGAGATCAATAGGACAGGTTCGAGTGAATATCAATGACGCTGAGGCGCACTGTTTCTCGGTACGGTGGCGGTGGTGCGAGCTTGTTAGGAAAAGGTTGTCAGTCAAAAGCCAGGCAAAAATCGGCTACAACGGAGGGCCGGCGGGTGTATTCGTAAGTCTCGGATGAGTGGGGTGTTTGCATTTTGGTTTTGTACAGCAGAACTAACCGCCAGGAGCGGAACACTCGTAACGGGACATTCCGAGTGATTTCTGCATACTCGGAATTGCCCACGTATTTCGGTGGTGGCCGCTGCAGTGAAAAGAGTGTATGCAGGGCCCAGGCCTGAATTTACCCTGCCCCCAGAACGTATTACCGAACTTTGGCTAAAGTTTATTTTGCAACTCTAGTAATGCTCAACAGTTTAATTAGAAAGTCGGGCGGTTGTGAATATGGAAGTTCAGTGGTCTATTCAAGCATGTAATAATATTCCTAAAGTCTTCATCAATTTTCACAAAAAAAATAACCGACGCGTCCAGCGGGTCACTATCCAATATAAGAAAGTATCTAACTTTCCTAGTTCCCCTCCCTTAGCCAAGCACAAACCTTCCTCCCCCAAAACGGTCTCTTCTTATACACACCTAATTTTTCTGGCATACTCTCAACCGCATCCGCCAGTTCCGGCCCACTCCCCTCATTCCTAATATCGTCTAAACTTGTCATATAGCTTCTCACACAAAACATTATAGCCCCTGTCTTTGGAATACACGTGAGCGTCTGGTGTTCCACCCTGAGGTAGGTAATGCCAATATCCGTGTCCTCTCCTTCTACTTCATCGACTTCGTCAGACTCAGGGTAATAGTTATTGCCGTCGAGCCGGAACAGGTCGATGCCGTCGGTTTGCAGACTCCACTACACACTGTTAGATATCATACCAGAGAAGGGAGGGGAGGGGAAGGTAAACATTCATTCGCCCGATAAACGTCCCGGGCTCCATACGGCGAAAGTACTTGTCCACACTATTCCCGAGGCGCTGCTCGTACCCGGGTACAGGCTCATGAATAGCTCTCACCGACATACCCCTCTTTGCCGGTGACAGGAACCCACCCGGAAAGCAAGCGATGTATCCCTGTAGCCTAAAATCGCCCTCTTGATCCGGGCACATGAAGTAAAAATCTTCCTCGACGTTCTCGGCAAGATACTTCAGCATCGTATCATGATCGATTCCCTTGGTTGTCGCCGGATACGTTCCTCCAGTCACCAAATTTGTCAGTACCCCGTCTTGCTTTGCGAACATTGTCGGGAACCGTTGTGGGAGGTAGTCGATCATGACCTCCGTATACAGTTCCTCGATTGCGGGGTTGACCAGAGGCCCAGTACCGATGATGGTGTCAGGGTCCGGGTGGGTTTCAATAAGTTGTTTGCGGATGTTGATGCGGTCTAGGTACCCACGGTCCATACGGATCCACTCATCTCTAGACTCTTTCATGATCCCTGGAGAATACCACAGTTAATCAGGCGGCCAAACGCTCGCAAGGATGGGACGGTTACCCATGGTTACGTGAGACTTGGTTTTGAAGGGGCGATAGTGGATTGGCGGGACGAGGGTGTAGTCAAAGTCGGTGAGAGGGGTTATTTGCGGCGGAGTTTTTTCCGGGGTTGGATTGGTGGTAGGTGTGATGAGGGAGCGAGGGTTTGGGACACAAAAGGAGAAGAAGCGGAGGCACCGGAGGAAGCTGGCGAAGCAGACGGCCAGGACGAGGAGCAGGAATGGTTGTGCGTAGCCCATTATGCGGTTTTTTTATGTAGAGGGATTGGTGTGGCGAGACGGGAGAGGATAGAGTACTGGGAGTGTTAGCATGGAATCGAGGCTGCTGGCCATTGCGGTGGAATCGTATTAGTTGGAAGACTTACTGTCGTATAGTCGTATTCAAATAGACGATATATACACTGTCCGGAGTTGTGACGATATACAGAGGGTATAAAAGAGGGCTATAGCTCTAAGTTCAAATAGTTGAATGGCAAATCAATTTCAGAGGAAAACGCTGGACGTTATATATCCCATTTTCACGAGTTTTTAATCCATTCTCGCCCACCGTTTCAATTGCCATTTAGCTTCCCGGTTCTATTCCCGTTCAATTTCCGCTCTATTCCAATCAATCGGAAGAATTTTTCAAACGGGCCCCACAGAACGACGGGAAGTCCTTGTCTGCGTTTTGGCCACGAGCCATTCTTTCAAACACCGACGATCACAAGAACGCTCACAAACGTTATATTGCAAGGGGTCCCAAGTATACGTACAAGTTACAGTGGTGGCGCAATGTGCTTGGTTCGCGATCCACCTGGTTGGTTTGTTTGTAATCATAATGCATTCGACCATTACAGATCATGGCATGTAAGTACAGTCTTTCTTCCTCCCATCCCCGATGCTTCGTCCAAGTTACCCTGTCCGCAAAGTCGCACCCTCCCATGGTCGCACCCAGACTGCTACTTAATCCACCCCTCCCTACCCTGACAACACACCCCCAACCCTGTGGGGGGGCAGGCACTGGGATTCGAATCTGTAACATACGGTATAACAATGCTGCCGCAATGCCACTACACTACGAAGGCCCGCCCCGCGATCAAACTAGTTGGAAACAATCTTCCGCCGCCATCGGCCACCACCGCTGATCCAATAACTGCAAACAAGCGAGCAGCCTGCAGCGGACTGGGGCTAAGGCAACGTGGCAGTTTGAATACTAGAAGTATGCATATGGGTATTTGTGAGAGGGAGAAGAGGGTAAAAGGACAGAGCTTAGTGGTCAATATAATACGTCCTCAAGTGATAGAGATGTTTCGAGGGTTGAAACTCACCAGTTCGTTGCCGGTTTCAACCTTCAGTTGCTGCTGGTTACCATACATTCATCCTTCATACTGCAATTGCATCCCCTAACTTGCCAAATACTCCGGCCATCACCGGCGGTGCATAATACAAGGATACGTGTCAGAGTACGTACTCGGTACTTTGTCGAAAGAATAGCACAAACCATCGCTCAGTATTTCCTTGTAGTTCTGGCAGCAGAGAAGTACAGCGCGGTACTTTAACAGTTTTATCCCAACCCCAGTGCCTCGATAAACTTCAAGGGGCCATGTGAGAGGGCTAAATAGAGGTTATGAGCATCATCTGCCGATCACGATGTATCTGCGGAGAACTATGGACAAACTGCAGGGTTAGGGAAGACTGTTCAGCGTGGCGGAAAACTCAAACCCCTCATCAACGTCATGTGTTCAGCTTGGCAGAAAATTCCTTAAAAAAAAGAACCTCGCACTGCAAAGTGGGTCAATCGATCTTCCCAAGGATGACGAAAAATCCTCTAGATTGTGCGAGCGTGGTTTTAACAACATTGTCAACAAAATTTTGATTAAAACCCCTTTCTTGATCTAGCGGAACTTGGCTACTACACCCCGTTTGGCATGGTGCACGAGGATCCTTGTATATCCACATTTTGTCCGAAAACACTTGCCGGTCGAGTGCATGAAGGATCAGCATATTTGCATACGTCAAAACAACTAGCAAGGGACTGAAAAGCAGAGTGGTAGATTGACCGTTGAACCCCAGGATTATGAACCGGACTTTATATCGGTCCCGGGCCCGAGCTTAAAATAATAACCCAAGCTGTTACGTC
>Ga0307515_10002374_pt1 | contig 41082 bp, 7 predicted proteins | sample 17_EM_MG_FD_194513 | JGI IMG/M metagenome (GOLD analysis project Ga0307515, IMG submission 194513) | Populus trichocarpa ectomycorrhiza microbial communities from riparian zone in the Pacific Northwest, United States - 17_EM | ecosystem: Host-associated > Plants > Roots > Unclassified | place... | reverse complement strand
TTAGAGCTATATTGGTAGGGCTATAGGGGGTATATTGTTTTGATGGTGGGGTAGATGCGCGACGTCGTCGCTCTAAGCGAGTTCCCGATATTTCGGTGATAACTGTAGAGGTTCGCGTAGAGCCTTATGTAGAGCCACGTGCGGCGTGCAGGCGTGTAGACATATAGATGTGTAGACGTGCAGACGTTCGTATAGGCGTTCGTGCAGGCAATTAATCGATAAATTAATTAATTGTAGAGCCGTTCGTATAAACGATTATAGAGTCTTCTAGTATATTAGTGCTGCATGTTAGTAGAGCTTTAAGTGGAGTGTCGTGTAAAGCTTCGAGCAGAGCCTCACGTAGAGCTTTTAAGTAAAGCTTAAGAAGAGCTCCGTGTAGAGCCTTGATAGAGCTTTGAGTAGAGCTTCGAGCAGAGCTTCGGGCAGAGCTTCGAGCAGAGCTTTAAGTGGAGCTTTGATAGAGCTTTAAGTAGAGCCTTATGCGGAGCTTTGAGCGGAGCTTCGATAGAGCTTTAAGCGGAGCTTCGATAGAGCTTTGAGCAGAGCTTCGAGTAGAGCTTCGAGCAGAGTTTCGAGCAGAGCTTTGATAGAGCTTCTCTATATAGACCTTGCATTTATGCTTGTTTTTAAAGGCCTTGTAAAGGGCTTTATATAGGCGTTCGTACAGGCGTTTGTGTAGACATTTATAGAGACGTTTGTAGAGACGTTTGTATAGACAATATATAGGCGTTTATACGGGCGTTTATATAAGTAATTTTTCAGCCAGGTAGGTATTAAGACAAATGACATAAGCTAGCTGTTAGGTAGAGACACAGAATTAAATAAGTGATCTGTTTTATTCAAGGTGGCTCTTGAGGATCTTTATATACACGAGGAAGTTGCTAGAATAGGAAAGGGGGGAGGTATAGGTAATAGAGACATCCACCAAGACATACGAAATACGAGGGTAAGCACTAGGGTAGTCTTACATAGGGTACTAGGCATTAAAGACAATTGTAAGACAATCTAAAGCACATCCGATTTAGGCTAATAGCTACTTCCGTGGCCAATATACCCCCTTAGATCTGGCGTAGAGCGTCAGAGCTGGATTACCGGAATAGGCAATTGGGAAAGACGAGTTGGTAGTAAGCTCCGCCGAGCATCAATTAACCAGATGTCTGATATCGCGAAGCCCTACCACCTTAACGAACTTTTAATGATTTTACTTTAATAGAGCCTTAGTTAGTCCATCTGCAGCCATCTCGCTTATCGGTACCTATTGTACGACAAAGCTTCCATTTTATACTTCCTAGCGAAGCCAGAACTAATGGATATCTACGTATTAAAGCTTTATAGATACCGTAGGAGTTTCTTTTATTATAATCCGTACTGACTACTAATTGTCGCAATTAATAATAATGTCCTATTCTAGATCGAATCTAATGGCTTTAAATATCCGTACTATATACTCGACCTTCCTACTAACGTGTAAGAGAGCTAGGAGTTCTGCCTTTATAGTTAACTTAGTAACTACCTTTTGTCTAGTTACCTGCCATACTATAGGCCCATTAAATAAGCTTATTAAGAAGCCCTGTAAGCTCTAACGTGTTAGAGCATTATTAGTAAAGCTGGTATTAGAGGCAGCTTTTAGAACCTAGTTTATCTTATACGGCGTAATAGTAGAGAACTCAAGAGCGAGATATCTGGTATCGTAGAGATAGGTAAGCAATCTATTAATTTCCGTAAGATAAGCTAGCGACGGATTTTGTAAGAACTCAGCTAGTTTACTAACTAAGAAAGTAACGTCTGGTCGTGTAGTAGATGCCGGATATATCGCAGAACTTACACAGCGTTAATATCCTTTTATCTAATTCGGCATAGCTTCTCCTTTATACGGTATCAATTTTTAGCCTAATAGTGGTGTAGCTAATGGCTTTAGATATTCTAGATGGTATATTAAGACTAGCTTCTCAAGATATTAATCTAGATAAAGCCAGAGCTTTCCCTTTTGTCGATCTCGCACGACACGAGTGTTTAGGAATGACGTGAATTGGGGTATTTGGCGGATCTCAAATCGATCTTATAGCTGCTTTAGGATGTCCTCTATCTGCTAATAACAGCTCGGGTGTCCTATAATTAGGATGTCGTCGACGTAGAAGAATATAAAGATAGGTTTTATAGGGTGTATGTAGAGATATAGCTTATCCGGTATAGCTTTTAAACCTATACTCCGCAAAGTAGTAGACATTTCTAAGAACTACAATTTAGGAGATTTATGTAGTCCGTACATTGCCTTTCTTAGATAAAAAGAGAATTTAGGTGGTAGGTCTACACCCTTAGGGGGAATAAGGTAGACCTTATTGTTAACTAAGGCATTAATAAAGGCGTTAACGGCGTCAATTTGTATGACGTCTAGGTTAAAACCAGCAATAAAAGCGCAGAGCAAACGGAAGGTCCGATAGGCTGCCGTAATAGCTTTAACCTCTTCTTATAAGACTACTTAAAGGTCTCCGCGGATAACTAGATAAGCCTTAAATCTTATAATAAAGCTATCCGAATCTTCCTTATAGGTAAAGACCTATATAATAGGAAGTTAATAAACCTTCTTAACTAGCCGTACCTCGTCCTAGGTATGTTTTCCTATTAAGGCCTTTGTCTTAGTATAAGCAGCTACTTTAAACTCTATAGCGTACCTATAATTAAGCATCTCTTTCCATAACTTTGGTGGTGGTAGAAAATTGTCTTAATATCCGTATGTCTTTATAGCAGCGGTATAGAACGCGTAAGCCAATGGTGTTGTATTTAGATTAATAATATCATTACTATCACTAATTTAAACCGCAAAGGCTCGTCGTCGTAAGTCCTAATTTGGCATATCTTTCTTCTTTACTATAGGCCGCCTTTTACGGCCAAAATGTCTCTTACCCCCTAATAATAAGCCTACTGTCGTCTAAGGTTCGGAATAAGGTATAGGATCTACAAACGGTAGTTTGGTAACTTCAGAAGATAATTAAGTAGTAGATAGTATCTGTGGCGTAGATGCCGCAGTAGATAGTAATTACTAAGGCGCTAAAGACGCTAATAGTTTAGGTGGTTCTAGAGTTAAATCTGGAGTAGGTAGTTAACGGAGTTCTTTTATTAAGATCTGAATGCTTTTTAACGTAGGAGTAATATCGATATTTGCCAAATGCGGCAGTCTTACATCCAGTTCTTTGTTAAAGTTCTCTATCTAGTCCTTGCTGCCATCTTAAAGATTATCCAGTAGGTCCTGGACTTGCTAAAAACGATCCTTTTAAGCCTATAAGATAATAAGGTGTTCTAGTGTCTTAGGAGATTAATATCTCTTTAACTCATCTATTCGTATATTACGAGATCGGATAATGCGGTTAGTGGTTGGTATCTATACCCTATAGATATTTAACGCTTCTATACTGATAAGATAACCTATTTAGGCTTATGGCTCAAACTTTGCCTTCCTAGAAATGCTATGTTTAATAAGCATATAGGTTAAAGATCCGGCTACACGAAGCCCTGCTAGCTATAGCTTCTATTTATACAGCATCTTAAATAGGGTCTTCCAGTTAATAGACTTAATGGGAGTTTAATTAAGTAGAAACACTATAAGGAGCACGAACTCGGGCTATAGATCTACGGGTAACTTTGCTTTAATAACAGCAGTCCTTACTTATTTAGAAATAGCTCTCCCTAACCTCTCTATAGGTCTATTTTAAGCTAGGGTATATAGCGTTAATTGCTTAATAACACCTCCGCTAAGCTAGATGAGGTTCTTTACCCTAGCGCCTACACCTTACTCCTTATCTATATACTAAATACGTATACCTCAAGTATCAAATTTCTTCGTAAATGCTATCATTAATTCAAATAGTGGGAGCAGTATCTCTTGCTCGTGGTTCTTAATAGGAAAAGTATAATGGTACTTTATATAGTTATACTAAAAGTAAGCTACATACGTATCTCTATTAAACCCGTCTTCCTTTATAATAACATTAAAGTAAACACGTTTAAAAGGGTAGGTTCCCTTTACGGATATTCTGCGAGATATCTACTATATTATCTTTCCGAGAATATATAGTTCACAAAGTGGTACACCATATAAAGTCCTTCCTCTGTCCGTCTTAACCACTTTAACTCCATCTACCGCAGTTAGCAGATAATCCACTAATTCCATATTATAGTGTAGTAAGCGTTAATGCCATACTTTGTTATATACTGAGGTCTTAAAGAATCTAGTGGATGTAGCGTAGGTAGTAGGAGTAGGTGGTAAGCAGGTAATGGCATTAATGAGGTAGAGACCTCCGTATTCCATAAGGTTGGTAAATAGGCTTCCGTTATCCTTATAGCGTAGGTAGTTTATAAATTGGTCCATAATTACTCCAACCTTACAGAGCTTCGCTGCAGATATTAGATTAGTATAAAAATATGGAGCGTACGCTACGTTCCTCAATGTCAGATACCAAGTTAGACGTTATTTGCCCACCTTAATAGCTAAGCTAATATCACCATATCCATAAATTTCTGCTCCTAAATCTCTAGCTATTGCTGTAAATATATAAGGCTTAAGGTTATGGAAGTATCTAATATCGTTGCAGAAGTGTGTGTCTACCATAGTGTTGTACCCCTAGGCGTTAATTAAAGACAGATCCGGATGTTCCTGCGATAATAATAATGAATAGGATGTTGTTACAGCAGCTGCTGTAGCTCTAGGCCTGTCCAGATCCTTAATCTTTTTAGTAGTAGATAAGGCTAACGGAGACGTCCTTAACTTAGGGCCTTCCCTCTTAATCTACTTAACCCTTTTGTCATAATACTGCTTATTTGTTGGGACCTTAAGCCATTCCTAACACCTCTATAGACACTTATTATTTGGAATAAAGTTCGGACCTTAAAGAGACTAAAACAGTTGCTTATAATTCTTTAACTTATAGGGTAAACTATAAGCAAAGCACTTTGCCTTAGGTGATTAAGAAGGTGCTAGGGTAGTAGACGTTGTAGGATCTGCAGCTGGCTACCCTAAGAGTATAGTATGGGCGTTACGTCCCGTATTCGGATGCTTATAGAGGAGGTTAAATTTCTTAATCATCGTCGCCATTTTAAGCTTTTCTAACCTCTTTGCTACTTTTTAAATAAAGGCATAATATAGAGCTAGATAGATCTCCTTATAGTCCTGGATAAAGGCTCATATAACGCTACTCTCTATTACCTCTATCAGCCCTTCCTTTAGCTCTTCGCCGTTCTGTATAATAGTGATATAAAGCTAAAGCCATAATTCTAGAGTCTAGCGTTTAGGCCCTTGTTTCCATTTCCTAAGATCGTCCAATACCATCTACTGCAATATAGCTTAAGATGGCTTTGCTACCTTCTTTAGCTGTCTTATAATTAAATATGGTGTAGTAAGGTTCTTAAAATAACCCGAGAAGTTGGTGCCTATAGTAGTATATAAAAGTGCTACAAACGTATGGAGCTTCTCTTCCTACTTTAGGTAGTCTTATCGTTATAGCTTGTAGAGCTTAAAAAGCATTCTCTGTATCTCTAGAGATTACTAAGGTTGTTATCCTTAACTCAATAACCCAGGTATAGCTATTCCAGTAGATGCTAGAGTTGCTGCTAGAGCTGCTAGTAGTGCTGTAGGAGCTGCAGGATCTGCTAGTAGTGCTATAGGATCTGCAGGTGCTGCTGCAGGTGCTATAGGAGCTGCTGCTATTAAAGGTATGGCTGGCTCATTGTTTTCTTTAATTTCGTTCTCCGTCTTATCTGGGTTAATATAGTCCTAGATCTTCGCAAAACTTGCTTCTCAGCGGATAAATTAAAACCATATAGGCCAGTCTTTTTAGGTCAGCAAAAGAGGGTTCGTAGAGTCCTTGGTTGCCATTTTGGCTTTTATTTTAAAGTTGCGTAAAGAGACGCGCTTACGCGTAAAGCACGCGATATTCCGTAACAAACTATACTCAAAGAGGCTTAGTGGTAGTTGTCTGGCCACTAAGATCTTCCTAGTGCTTAGAAGGTTACCGGGCTTATAACTTTCAGCTAGGTAGGTATTAAGACAAATAATATAAGCTAGCTGTTAGGTAGAGACACAGAATTAAATAAGTAATCTGTTTTATTCAAGGTAGCTCTTAAGGATCTTTATATACACGAGGAAGTTACTAGAATAGGAAAGGGGGGAGGTATAGGTAATAGAGACATCCACTAAGACATACGAAATACGAGGGTAAGCACTAGGGTAGTCTTACATAGGGTACTAGGCATTAAAGACAATTGTAAGACAATCTAAAGCACATCCGATTTAGGCCAATAGCTACTTCCGTGGCCAACACACCCCCTTAGATCTGGCGTAGAGCGTTAGAGCTAGATTACCGGAACAGGCAATTAGGAGAGACGAGTTAGTGGTAAGCTCCGCAGAGCGTTAATTAACTAGATATCTAATATCGCGAAGCCCTACCACCTCAACGAACTTTTAATGATTTTGCTTTAATAGAGCCTTAGTTAGTCCATCTGCAGCTATCTCACTTATTAGTACCCATTGTACGACGAAGCTTCCGTTTTGTACTTCCTGGCGAAGCTAGAACTAATAGATATCTACGTATTAGAGCTTTGTAGATACCGTAGGAGTTTCTTTTATTACAATCCGTACTAACTGCTAATTATCGCAATTAATAATAATGTCCTGTTCTGGATCGAATCTAATAGCTTTAAATATCCGCACTATATGCTCGATTTCCCTACCAATATATAAGAGAGCTAGGAGTTCTACCTTCGTAGTTAACTTAGTAACTGCCTTTTATCTAATTACCTACCATACTATAGGCCCATTGAATAAGCTTATTAAGAAGACCTGTAAGCTCTGGCGTATTAAAGCATTGTTAGCAAAGCTAGCATTAGAGGTAGCTTTTAGAACCTAGTTTATCTTATACGGCGTAATAGTAGAGAACTTAAGAGCGAGGTATCTGGTATTGTAGAGATAGGTAAGCAATCTATTAATCTCCGTAAGATAAGCTAGTAACGGATTTTGTAAGAACTTAGCTAGTTTACTAACTAAGAAAGCAACGTCTAGTTATGTAGTAGATGCCAGATATATCGCAGAACCTACATAGCGTTAATATTCTTTTGTCTGATTTAGCGTAGCTTCTCCTTTATATGGTGTTAATTCCTAGCCTAATAGTAGTGTAGCTGATGGCTTTAGATATTCTAGATGGTATATTAAGACTAGCTTCTTAAAATACTGATCTAGATAGAGCCAGAGCTTTCCCTTTTGTTAATCTTATATAACATAAGTGTTTAGGAATAACGTAAATTAGGGTATTTGGCGGATCTCGAATTAATCTTATAGTTACTTTAGGATGTCCTCCATCTGCTAACAATAGCTTAGGTGTCCTATAATTAGGATATTGTTAATGTAGAAAAATATAAAGATAGGTTTTATAGGGTGTATGTAGAGATCTATTATTCACACGCTTGCGGAGAAGAGGATTAAGAATTAATCTAATTGGTAGGTACGGGCTCAAAGGGATCAATTGAGAATGGGTATATTCGCAAGGCCATTTGCAGGGGATTGCCCTGCCTTGACTAAACGTAATGCCCATGGACCCGTGCGCAAGCATATCGCTGCAGTATCTATTTACAAAGCCCAAAATATGCAACTAAAGAAAAGGTGCGGGTGGGAGGGAAAAGCAAGCAAGCAAGGCTCAATTTTGTAAATGTTAATAATGTTAGTGTTGCTAAGATGCAGGGGTGCTGCAGTGCTCGCTTGGCCACATAGACATATCTATTTATTATTCACACGCTTACGGAAAAGAGGATTAAGAATTAATCTAATTGGTGGGTACGGGCTTAAAGGGATCAATTAAGAATGGGTATATTCGCAAGGCTATTTACAGGGGATTGCCCTGCCTTAACTAAATATGATACCTATAGACCTAGAAGCGCAGCGCCCGTACCACACAAGGTAGAGTAGGGGGAAAAAAAGAAAAAGAAAAAAGGGGGGGAAGGAAAGATTTGAGTTAATATATTAGCGTGCCAAAATAGGCACTCCTGCACGCCGTTATGCCTAAATACCTTCGCCTATTATATCTAGGGCGAGTAATAATAAGAATGGTATTAGCGTTCCACGTTAGAAGTTTACACTTAGTCAGAATAGGTCTTTTAGGGATAATAAACAGTAAAGCTGGAACGCTTGTGAGGACCACCGGCCCAATTGCTGTATTTAGCCGTCTGTAAAACCGTTGTCTTAAGCGTATTAAGCAGCGCCTTTCCAAAACAAGTGTCCGTTATAGAGCTTAGAGTAGAGGCCAAGAGCGGCAACTCTACACTTTAGCTTATTCCTAACCGCGTAGCTCGTAAAGGCCGATCTCTTAAAGCGGAAGAAAGGGGCGTTTTTAGGTTGGGGGTCGTTTTTAAACAGGTATTTTATAGCTCAAACTACACATTCAGGTTGCCCTAAAGCGGCAATTATAATTAAAACTCCTTGGTAATTAACATCCGTTTTACTACGCTTTAGACATAATATTATATAGTCCTCTACCAGCGTTATGTCGTTTCTGGTACATTTTATAGCAGAGAAGGCGTGGCTATCTTTCTAAGCCTTAGTATAGGTAATCTCGCCTAGACAAAGGAATCCCACAAAGGCCGTAGTAACGGCAGCATTAAAGTTAAGATCCTTAACGGATTGGGCATTTGGGGTAACCAATTAGGCAAGGATATCTTTAGTAATTGGCAATCTTTCAGCCGTAGTAGAGGGATTTATGGATATTACACCGTCTAGGATCCTCTTAATAATAGGATTATTAAAGACAGAGGTGTTATAATTAGCGTCAATATAGTGGGATCGAATTGCGGAGACGTAGGCTCTAACTATAGCAGGCTTAATACGGCTCATTCCTGGACTAGCATTGCCGAAGATCCGTTAGGTAATCCATTCTCCTAGGTAGTAGAGGGGCGCTAGGTACTTCACCGCTCCATAAAGGTCGCAGTAGCCCTCCCAACTCTTAATTGCGGGACGGTATAAATCTCTCATTCCCTCGGAGAGGCCGTACCACAATAGTTGGCCAAAGCATTCTAAGGGGGCTTTTACCTTAATCCAGAAATCAGGTAGGGGGTCTTTAAGAGGGACCAAGTCTCCTATTTCAGCGTTAAATTAAATATAATAAAGAAGCGTATAGTAACGGTAAATCAGAAGTATCCTAATATGGGCATAGTAATAACACCCTATCGCGATCAAAACGAGATAGAGCATCAGCTAGCCCATTTTCTGCAGAGGAAACCCACTCCACGTAAAGCGTAATATTATAGGCTGCGGCTAGTTAGAGGATCTCACGGAGCGGGTAATTACCCGGTCCTTTCACCACCGTATTCTAGAATCCTAAAAGTGCTACCATATTATCCGTATGGATACAGACTGAGCTGTGCTCCCACTACATTACCCAGAGCTAGAACGAGGTTATAATCGCTCAGACCTCCCGCTCATTAATTAGGGCAAGGCGGTGTTCTGCATTAGGGTAGCAGCTTAAAGAATCGTCTTGGGGTAGAAATACTAAATAGGGCGGCCATATTGTCCCTTAAAAGTCCTTAAGGAAAAAGAAGGCCCTGTAACTAAGAATCCCAAATACGTCTAAGAAGAGATAGAATTATTTTCAATCCGTATTATTAAAGAAGAGGATACCATTTAAAAGGGTAAGAGCATCCCTCCACTATAACAAGTCTTGGCGAAGTTCAGCTATCAGCCGTCGGCGAGGATAACCACCTACCTTTATAAAAGTAGAGATAAACTCCCAGATAGAGCGGTTGTATAAACGCCTAAGCCTAATTACCCAGGCGCTCTAAGCGAGTCTACTAGCTAGTTTTTAACTCTAAACTAGCGTCAGGGATCTACCACTTAAAGCTTTATCAATCTCCTTAATCGTAGTAGCCTATTTCAAAGGAGAAAGACGCAGCTCAAACTTTAAAGTATCTATAATATAACCTAGGACTTCAGCCGTGGTACCTTCGATATTCTTTAATTCGTTTCATAGGATGCCTAATTTATTGCTTAATTAGTTATATATACTAAGCAATTAAGGGAGGATAGAAGCGTTAGAGAGTATAAAGATAAAGTCATCTAAATAGTGCTCTAAGGCGGCGTTTGGGATATATTAGATAAGTATCTAATGGAATCCCTCCGCAAAAAGATTAAATAAAAAGGGTGCAGTTCGAAGGCCGAATAAGAGGCAACGTTCGAAATACACCACACCCTTCTAGGAGAACCCCATAAGGCGTTAAGCTTTAATAGAAAGTGGGATATTCTGAAAGGCGTCCTTAATATCCCTCTTAACAATTATACAACTACGGCCTATATATATAACGTATTAGAGAACCTAATTAACTGTTAAATATTATAGTGTGGCAAATGCTATAGGGATTAAGTCGTTAACAGATTGGCCAAATAGTAAGGATAAGTTATAAATACGGCGCCATCCCCCATCCGCTTTAGGTACCAAACCTAGCAGCGAGGACATAACGGGAGACGTTGCCATTATAATCCTGCCTATATCTAGATCGGCGCTAATCTTCTCTAAGATTAGGACCGTATTTGCGGCTATTAAGGCTTAGTTCTTCTAGGAAAGGAGCTCAATTTCTAGGTCTACCCCAATCTGGCATCCGAACTTTAAGATACTAATAATATTACGTTAAAGGTTGCCAGGGTACAAGGATAGATAACACCCCTATGCTTAAATAATTAAGGGGGATGGAGAGTCCTATAGAGGAAAGAAGGGCAGGAAGACTGGAAATAATAGTATAGTATTCGGCTTACCCATACTATAAGGGTGGAGCACAGTTTCGGCGGAGTGTAGGTATAGCTTAATAAAATCCTCTTCCTCCTCTTCCTTTTCCTTATTAACACTTTCCTCTAGTAATTGCTACTTACAATTCCTCGCAGCATGCAGGCCACCGTACTTACTGCAGGTATACGGGAACTTGCAATCCTTACCCAGGTCACACTTCCCTCTATTAAAGCTATAACAGGTCCTTAAGATATCGGTACTTACTTACGCGCGTTTCAAGATAGATGCGGATTTATAAGTACTGGGATTGCAATAGATATCTAGGAAGTTACTAGAGATCTTCCAGTTAGCTAGCTCTAACTAGTTCTTTTAAATAACTATAGAGTAGTGCTCCAAGGCCATAGTTATTAAGGGAGCAATTTAGTAGGTGGCGGATAGCTAGATAACTTAATTGCAGAAGGCAAGTATTTGGGGAATAAAATCTACCAAAAGATTCTTATATATAACGATCAAAATCATTATATAGTTAAGGAAGCCCTCTACCCACACTTTAACTAACAGGTAGTCCTTTATCGTCCCTTCTTTCGGTCTTATAGAAAGGACGCTGTTAACGATAAGGATATTATTCTAAGGCTTAGACCAGAGCTAGTGTATCCGGAGGCGAGAGAGGTTATTAGGCAAGAAAGTACCCTAAAATACCTTAAGTATCTCTTTATTCGGGACGCCAGGGAGAAGGGTATTTAGGATATTGGCTATAGAGGGGAGCAACTCACCCGGTTTATTAATTGGGGTTAAGGATAACACTGCCGTAGCTAATCTCGCTATTACTATAGCGAGGCTTAATATATGGAGTTCAGTCGCCCAATCTTCCTATTCTTTTCAGACGCGTAGCATTTTAGTACAGTCCTCCTATTCCTAAAGGAGTCTTATTTTCCGGTCGGTTGCCCAGTCCTTAACCTCCTTTACCTAAGCTCTTTTAATTCTTAGGTCCTCCTTATATAGTTATTAAAGCCGTTCTTTGGCTTTTTCAGCGGCTAAAGTCTCGCGTTAAGCCGTGGAGAAAGGCGCCATTATAGAGGATAGAGACTATAATGCCGGCGTATCGCCTGAAGGTGTAGGGGAAGGTAAGGGAGACTGGTAGGTAACCTCTGAGGAGTTTAGCTCGTCGAGTGTGTCGTCGTTGGTTGAGTTTTTAAGGTTTTCACGGATAATTCGCGAAGGTTTAGACGAGCGTATAGGTCGTTAAGTTATCAACAGCAACAATTAATTATTAGAAATTAAGTAAATAAGGTATTGGCTCTTAAATAAGACTAATATGGAAAGCAAGCAAGCAAGGCTTAATTTTGTGAATGTTAATGATGTTAGTGTTGCTAAGATGCAGGGGTGCTGCAGTGCTCGCTTGGCCACATAGACATGTCCATATAGCTTATTTAGTATAGCTTTTAAACCTATACTCCGCAAAGCAGCAGACATTTCTAAGAACTATAATTTAGGAGATTTACGTAGTCCGTATATTGCCTTTCTTAGACGGAGAGAGAATCTAGGTGGTAAGTCTACACCCTTAGGGGGAATAAGGTAGACCTTATCGTCAACTAAGGCATTAATAAAGGCGTTAACGGCGTTAATTTATATAACGTCTAGGTTAAAACTAGCGATAAAAGCATAGAGCAGACGGAAGGTTTAATAGGCTGCCGTTATAGCTTTAACCTCCTCTTGTGAGACTGCTTAAAGATCTCCGCGGACAACTAGATAAGCCTTAAATCTTATTATAAAGCTATCCGAATCTTCCTTATAGGTAAAGACCTATATAGTAGGAAGTTAATAAACCTTTTTAATTAGCCGTACCTCGTCCCAGGTCTGCTTTCTAGTTAAGGCCTTTATCTTAGTGTGAGTAGCTACTTTAAACTCTATAGCGTACTTATAATTAAGCATCTCTTTCTATAACTTTAGTAGTGGTGGAAAATCGTCTTAATGTCCGTATGTCTTTATAGTAGCAGTATAAAACGTGTGAGCTAATAGTGTCGTATCTAAATTAATTATATTATTACCGTTACTAATTTAAACCGTAAAGGCTTGTTGTTATAAGTCCTAATTTGGCATATCTTTCTTCTTTACTATAGGCTGCCTTTTACGGCTAGAACGTCTCTTACCCCTTAATGATAAGCCTACTGTTATCTAAGGTTCGGAATAAGGTATAGGATCTATAAACGGTAGTTCAGTGACTTTAAAAGATAACTAAGTAGTAGATGGTGTCTATAGCGTAGATGCCGCAGTAGATAGTAATTGCTAAGGCGCTAAAGACGCTAATAGTTTAGGTGGTTCTAAAGTTAGATCTAGAGTAGGTAGTTAATAGAGTTCTTCTATTAAGATCTAAATGCTTTTTAACGTAGGAGTAACGTTAATATTTGCTAAATGCGGCAGTCTTATATTTAGTTCTTTGTTAAAGTTTTCTATCTAGTCCTTACTGCTATCTTAAAGATTATCTAGTAGGTTCTGGACTTACTAAAAACGGTCCTTTTAAGCCTATAAGATAATAAGGTGTTCTGGTGTCTTAGAAGATTAATATCTCTTTAACTTATCTATTTATATATTACAAGATCGGATAATATGGTTAGTAGTTGGTATCTATACCCTATAGATATTTAACGCTTTTATACTAATAAGATAACCTATTTAGGTTTATAGCTTAAACTTTGCCTTTCTAGGAATGCCGTATTTAATAAGCACGTAGGTTAAAGATCCGGCTACTTAAAGCCCTACTAGCTATAGCTTCTGTTTATACAGTATCTTAAATAGGGTCTTCTAGTTAATAGACTTAATGGGAGTTTAATTAAGTAGGAATACTGTAAGGAGCACGAACTCGGGCTATAGATTTACAGGTAACTTTACTTTAATAATAGCAGTCCTTACTCGTTTGAAAATGGCTCTCTCTAACCTCTCTATAGGTCTATTTTAAGCTAAGGTATATAGCGTTAATTGCTTAATAATACCTCCGTTAAGCTAGATAAGGTTCTTTACCCTGGCGCCTATACCTTACTCCTTATCTATATACTAAATACGGATACCTTGGGTATTAAATTTCTTCGCAAATGCTATTATTAATTTAAATAGTGGGAGTAGTGTCTCTTGCTTGTGGTTCTTAATAGGAAAAGTATAATAGTACTTTATATAGTTATACTAAAAGTAAGCTATATACGTATCTTCATTAAACCTGTCTTCCTCTATAATAATATTAAAGTAAACACGTTTAAAAGGGTAGGTTCCCTTTACGGATATTCTGCGAGATATCTACTGTGTTATCTTTTTGAGAATATATAGTTTATAAAGTGGTACACCGTACGGAGTCCTTCCTCTGTCCGTCTTAACCACTTTAACTCTATCTACCGCAGTTAGTAGATAATCCACTAATTCTATATTATAGTGTAGTAAGCATTAATGCCATACTTTATTATATGCTGAGGTCTTAAAGAATCTAGTAGACGTAGCGTAGGCTATAGGAGTAGGTAGTAAGCAGGCGATAGCATTAACGAGGTAAAGACCTTCGTATTCTATAAGGTTAGTAAATAGGCTTCCGTTATCCTTATAGCGTAGGTAGTTTATAAATTAGTTTATAATTACTCTAACCCTATAAAGCTTTGCTGCGGATATTAGATTGGTATAAAAATAAGAAGCGTATACTACGTTCCTTAATATTAGATACCTAGTTAGACGTTATTCGCCTACCTTAATAGCTAAGTTAATATTACCGTATCTATGGATTTCTGCTCTAGAATCTCCAGCCGTTGCTATAGATATGCTTAGCTTAAAGTCACGGAAGTATCTAATATTGTTACAGAAGTGGGTGTCTGCTATAGTGTCGTACCCCTAGGCGTTAATTAAGGATAGATCCGGATAATCCTACAATAATATTAATGATGTTAATAATAAAAAGGATATTTTTATAGCCGCTGCTATAGCTTGAGGTCGGTCCAGATTCTTAATCTTTTTGGTAGTAAACGAAGCTAACGGAGACATCCTTAACTTAGGGCCTTCCCTCTTAATCTACTTAAGCCTCCTATTATAATACTACTTGTTTATTAGAACCTTAAGCCATTCCTAACACCTCTATAGATATTTGTTATTTAGTATAAAGTTTAGACCTTAAAGAGACTAAAATAGTTACTTATAATTCTTTAACTTATAGGGTAAACCATAAGTAAAGCACTTTGCCTTAGGTGATTAAGAAGGTACTAGGGTAATAGACGTCGTAGGATCTGCAGCTGGCTGCCCTAAGAGTGTAGCATAAGCGTTACGTCCCGTATTTAGATGCTTATAGAAGAGGTTAAATTCCTTAATTATCGTCGCCATTTCGAGCTTCTCTAACCTCTTTGCTACCTTTTAAATAAAGGTATAATACAGAGCTAGATAAATCTCCTTATAGTCTTAGACAAAGGCTTATATAACGCTGCTCTCTATTACCTCTATTAGCCCTTCCTCTAGCTCTTCGCCGTTTTATATAATGGTAATATAAAGCTAAAGCTATAATTCCAGAGTCTGGCGTTTAGGCCCTTATTTCCGTTTCCTAAGATTATCTAAAACTATCTACTGCAATATAGCTTAAGATAGCTTTACTACCTTCTTTAGTTGTCTTATAATCGAATATAGTGTAGTAAGGTTCTTAAGATAACCTAAGAAGTTAGTGCCTACGGTAGTATATAAGAGTGCTATAAACGTATAGAGCTTCTCTTCCCGCTTTAGGTAGTCTTATTATTATAGCTTATAGAGCTTAAAGAGCATTCTCTATATCTCTAGAGATTGCTAAGGTTGTTGTCCTTAACTTAATAACCTAGGTGTAGCTGTTCTAGTAGACGCTGGAGTTGCTACTAAAGCTGCAAAAGCTGCTGCTAGTGTTGCAGGAGCTGCTACTAGTGCTGTAGAAGCTATAGGAGCTGTTATAGGTGCTGTAGGAGCTGCTGCTATCGAAGGTATAGCTAGCTTAGTGTTTTCTTTAATTTTGTTCTTCGTCTTATCTAGGTTAACATAGTCCCAGATCTTCGCAAAACTTACTTCTTAGCGGATAAATTAAAACCATATAGGCTAGTCTTTCTAGGTTAGCAAAAGAGGGTTTGTAGAGTCCTTAGTTGCTATATTGGCTTTTATTTTAAGGTTACGTAAAGAGACGCGCTTACGCGTAAAGCACGCGATATTCCGTAACGAACTATGCTTAAAGAGGCTTAGTAGTAGTCGTCTGGCCACTAAGATCTCCCTAGTGCTTAGAAGGTTACCGGGCTCATAACCAGTGATCTTATTGGACTGAACTAGAGTGGATTTGACCCCCAAATCCACTCCATATGCTGAGAAGGTGGTGGAGCTCTAGGACTCTAATATAAATCCAGATTAAATATATACTATAAATAGTAAGTCTTAGCAGAAGGTAAGGAAAAAGGTAAGGAAGGAAGAACGTACTAAATTAACCCTAAATTACAAAGCCTCTACATAAGAAGCTTCATAATATTCTACCTCAATCGCCTCTTTAAAGACAGCATATGCACCCTCATCGTCGCTCTTAGTCTCGTCATTATCTGGCTCTATAACCACTGGCTTACCTGGCCCACCTAGCTCCCCTAGGGGTGCCTCTGCCACCGCATTTGCCGCTGTATTTGCTGCTGCCTCTGCTGCTGCCTTTACGGCTTCCTCCATAGCTTCCTTATACGCGGCAACTCGAGCCTTTAAGGCCTCCTTTGGTGATACCATTTGTGGTGTAGGCTCTCCCTCTGTAACTCTAACGTCTGTATTATTAAATGTGCCCTTATACGGAGGCCCGTACCAGTGGCGGAGGCACTCATTGGCCTTAATAATATCCATTTGTAAGCGAGAGCGACGGTCCTCTAGGAGAATCTTATAGCTGCTAAAGAGCCGCTCGCACTCATCTAATATAGGCGGTATTGCAAGTATATTAAGGGCAAACTGAGCAAGATCGGGCTGGCTCTCGTAGCGATCTACCTAGTATTGTATAACGTCAAAATCGTCTAAGTCGCCTACGTGGAGGCAGTTTGTTTCTAAATATTCCTGGAGGCGATCGGCGATGGTAATAGGCGTAGTGGTAGCGTCGTTAGAGTGCACCGTTTTAAGGCGCTTGTGATTGCGAGCAGAAGTATAAGTCTTTAGCTTCGGTGGTGGCTGTGTAGAATCTTATATATTTACTAAAGGCGCACCTTATAGCTTGCCTTTGTATTTAAGCCAGAGCTCTCTTATAAGAGCTTTAACTTTTGGAATCTAAACCTTCTTATCTTCGTGCTCCCCCCAGTTGTCCTAAAACCACTATATCTTAAGTATTAGGTTAAGAACGATCGCCGCGTAATAGGCACTGGTATTATCTGCCTTGTAGTAGTACTTCTTATACTTCTGCCAAGCAGCCTCTGAGCAACCAGCTAATTGCTTGTAGTTTTATGACTCTGTGATTCGACGTCTTTAGGTGGCAAGCTTAGTAAACTTTTGCTGCGTTTTTTTAAGCTCTAGTAGAAGCTAATTAAGAGTTTGGAAGTGATCTGTAAGGCCCGTATACTTACCTTCTACTATAATAGTGGCCTTATAAAAAGCTTTAAGGTAATTATATAGATGCTTAAGCTCCTTCTAATAGCGCGTAGAGAGTAGGTTATCTTTACCAAGTGCTTTTACGCCTAAGCCCGGTGTGTACTCTTAGCAGAACTTTGTAATACGTTCTCTATAATTGAGGGAATGAGATATAGCTGAAAATAAGGAATTCCAACGCGTTTAATTGTTTTGAATAAGCTGGCAGGTATTAGTATTAATTTTATAAAGCTATTTAAATATTTAAATAAGGGGAAATTATTTTAATTTTCCTCCGGTAAATTAATAATCTAAGGCCGAGCTAATTAAACCCTTGTCTTTTGACGTTATATGCAAAATCTAAACTCGAAGCTTAATACCAAAGCTCTATATAGGATCTCAGCACATACCTCTAAGCTATTAAACTTAGCCAAAGCACCTCTAATTTTAATCCTTTTGAATACTGCACGACGCTAGGGGGTTATTCGAATGTATTGTATAAGATTATAGAGTAATCCGATAGCTCCGCGCTTCTTCTAAAGTACCTCTATTCTCTTGAAATCCTGGTCGCGATACACAGTAGCCAAATCCTTATATACATTCTCTGTATTAACTCCTATAATAAAGGCCTGGGCGTAAAGGTTTATAATATAACCAAAACAACGGAGCCTACGGGCTTTCCTTTTCTTTACTAATATTCCTGGGTAGAGTGCTTAAAGTATTGCATTAATACACGTATTATTTAACTCTGCATTGTTGGCTATAAAATACCTAATGTTACCACGGATCTTATAGTCTTTAAAGATATTAAGGAGGACGGCTGCTATATTCTCACCGCTATGTTTACTAATAACTTCGCGGAGGCCTAATACTACATGGCAACGCTTGCCAGCTTAATTAATAAAATGCGTAACTATACTAAGGACTCTAAGTGCATTTGGCGACGTCCAAAGATTAAAGGATATTAAGATTATGCTGCGGGCGTTCTTGAGCTCCTTCCTTAATTCACCCTTCTGCGTCTTAAACGCCTTAATTACCTAACCGCGAATCGTTTTGGAGGCCTTTAGTAAGTACTTCTTAAGCCCTAAATATATAAAGAATAGTAGCTAACGGAAATAGATATTCTTAAATTGGAAGAAGGCAATATGACAATATACGACCCATCGCACGAGCAGCTGCTTAAAGGTATTAAAATTGCGACTCCAAATAAGCGACCTCTCGGCAGGATAATCCTTAATCGTTAATTAAGTTGGAACCGTCTCGCCGTGCTTCTTTAATAAGCCTATAGCTTTATCCATATTATAATCCTTAACGAGGTAAGTTAACACGGTAGATCTTCCGCTTGACACAATAGAGAGCTCCTGCGTTTTCTTTAACCTCTTATAAATATAACAGTAGTAATATGTAGTCGAGCCGTCGCCTTCCTTTAGCTGTAGATCCTCACCCCAAAGCCATATAGGTGACGTGCGTTGCTTTATATGCTTTGGTTTCTTCGTTAAGGCGTTACATTAAATGTAGTTCTTGCCTTGCAGCTTGAACTCAACTACCTTCTTCGTGTTGTTGGCTTTTGAATTGATTGATTTTGGGGCAAGGATAACGTCGTTAGATGGTAGAGGTGGGCGTACTAAGAGAAATCGTTCTATCGCGGAGGCAGGAAAGTTAAATATAATACTATAACAATAGGTGTAGATGCAGAGCCGCAACAGCAGAAGCGACAGCAGTAAGGGCAGGATGGCCAGGTGTCCTATATTCTATGGCTAATATACTACTTATTAGACAGTGAGTTAGTGGTAGAGTTAAGAGAGTTGCCGATTGGCTTCCTCTTATGCACTAACTCCTTAGCGCTCTATTCCTCCTTAGCCGCAGTCCGAATTGGGTATAGATCTGGAGCTCTAAGAGTTAAATCAACCGTAGATCTACTCTAATCCACTAATTAGAAGGCCCAATCTAGATCCATATTGAAGCCGAATCCATATTGGAGCTCCAAATAGACCCCGCTCCAAGTAGATCACTGCTTATAACTTTTAGCTAGGCAGGTATTAAGACAAATGACATAAGCTAGCTGGTAGGTAGAGACATAGAATTGAATAAGTGATCTCCTATTAAAGGTGGCTCTCGAGGATCTATATATACACGAGGAAGATGCTAAAATAGGAAAGGAGGGAGGTTTAGGCAATAGAGATATCTACTAAGACATACGAAATACGAGGGTAAGCACTAGGGTAGTCTTACATAGGGTACTAGGCATCAAAGACAATTGTAAGACGATCTAAAGCACATCCGATTTAGGCCAATAGCTACTTCCGTGGCCAATAAAGCTCTGCACCAAGCTCTACCAAAGCCCTACAAAAGCTCTGTACGAAGCTCTATAAAAGCTCTACCAAAAGCTCTACCAAAAGCTCTACTAAAGGCTTTGCAACACCTCTACCCACCTAGTGTACTAGCCACGCAGTGAAATAGAACACGAAGTGCGTAGGGGGATCTAAGGGGTCTCCCCTTAAAGCTCTACTCGAAGCTTTGCTCAAAGCCCTATACGAAGCTCTAAAGCTCCACTAACACGCAGCACTAATATACTAGGAAGTCCTATAATCGTCTCTATAAACATCTCTATAAACACCTCTACGACGGCTCTATAATTGCCCGTATAATCATCCCTACAAACGGCTCTATAAACGGCTCTATAAACGTCTACACGATCGCCCGTATAAACGCCCATACGATCGATTAATTAAACGTCTATACAATCAATCGATTAAACGCCTATACAATTGATTAGATGCCTGTATAAACGTCTTTACAAACATCTTTATAAACGTCTACAATTGCCTATATAATCGTCCGTACGAACGTCTATACGATTGTCTCTATAAACGTCTGTATAAACGCCTACACGAACGCCTATATAAATCTCTGCTCGAAGCTCTACTTAAAGCTCTATTAAAGCTCTATAAAAGCTCTGCATAAACCTCCGTACGAAGCTCTGTAAAAGCTCTACTAAAAGCTCTACTAAAGCCTCTACCAAAGCCTCTGTAAGAGCTCTGCCCACGTAGTAAATAGAGCACGTAGTGCGCAGGGGGGGTCTAAGGGGGTCTCCCCCTTAAGCTCAAAGTTCTACTCAGAGCTCTACTTAAAGCTTAATACGGAGCTCTAAAGCTCTGCTAACACGCAGTACTAATATACTAGGAAGGCTCTATAATTGTCTATACAAACGGCTCTATAAACGGCTCTACAAATGTCTGCACAATCGCCTGTACGAACGCTTATATAATTAATAAATCAATTAAACACCTATATAATTGATCAATCAAACGCCTATATAATCGATTAATTAAACGTCTATGTAATTGCCTATACAATCGTCTTTACAAACGTCTCTGCAGTTAATCGCCCGTGTAAACGCCTGCATATGGCTCTACACAAGGCTCTATATAAAGCTCTACTAAAGCTTTACCAAAGCTCTACCGAAGCTTTATACGAAGCTCTACCAAAGCTTTGTATAAAACTCTACTAAAGCTCTAGATAAGGCTCTACCGAAGCTCTATATAAAGCTCTACTAAAGTTCTACTAAAGTTCTGCACGAAGCTCTACCGAATCTCTACACGAAGCTCCACTAAAGCTCTGTATAAAGCTCTACCGAAGCTCTACACAGAGCTCTGCAAAAGCTCTACTTAAAATCCTACTTAAAGCTTAATACGGAGCTCTAAAGCTCTACTAATATACAGCACTAATATACTAGGAAGGCTCTATAATCGTCTATACAAACAGCTCTATAAATGGCTCTACCAGTAATGTAACTGGTCTAGTTAGTTATAAATTTAACCTCTATAACTAACCGATAACCCATTTAAAGCTCCAAACCGGTTTATAAACTGGTTTAACCGGTTTAACCAGATAATATTTAATATATTATAAGGCTTGGCATAGTGTTAAGTTACAATTAATCGTCGGCAATAATATATTTAATAGTATCTTCCTTATCGCCCTTATCGTCCTCCTGGCTCTTATCGCTTTTATTACTCTTATTACCCTCATCATCCTTATTGCCCTCATTGCCCTCATCACCCTGCCCTTCTTGCTCACCTCCTTCACTAGCTTCCTAATCTACACTACCCTATACATTAGAATCCTTTTTAGCAGCGGCTTAGGCGGCAGCTTTAGCAGTAGCCTCTTCCTTATATAAATTATTAACGTTAGGATTAACGCCTTTCTTAAAGGCCTTTGGCTTCGGGCGTCCGTACCAAGATTTTAAGCACTCATTTACTTTAATAATGTTAGCTTTAAGGTAATTGCAAGTGTTAGTAATAAGGTGTTTTATAAAGCTAAATACTCTCTCGCACTTAGCGCTTATAAGTAGTATAGCTAGTATATCAAGGGCAAATCGAGCGACCTCTGGCTGTAAGAAATATTACAAATTCTAATAAGCCAGAGAGTCTAGAGTAGGCTTAAGCTTAGTTCGAATATAGGCTTAGTAGGCGTTAATTCTTATAGCAGGCGTAGCCTTAATCCGCTTATGCGAGTGTAGCCTACTAAAAGTTTCGCCCTGTGTAAACTTAGTAGTAGATAACTCTTAGGCGGCCACGGCTGTATATTTACCTTTATATTCCTCTAGCCAGAGGTCCTCTATAAGGCCTTATATACTAAAATCCTTAAAATCCTTAGGGCTACTATATAGCCAGTTCTTCTTCTCCTTATCCTTTTTAAATTCTTACTAGAACTAGGCCCATTTCTTATCTAAAAGAAGGACTTATGCGGCATAGTAAGGTGCGCTATTATCTGCATATTTATAATATTATTTACACTTTTTTTATAAGAAATAAGCTAAGGCTTCTAAGTAGGTGTATTCCTTACTACTACCGTATAGTTTTTATAGTTCTTTAAAATCTTCCTTTATATTAAATAAACACCTAAGAAGCTAATCTATTGTAGTAAACCAGCGGTAAAGCGTATGCTTATAGCCCTAGCTATATATAGTTGCCTTATAAAAAGGCTGTAGAACGAAGGAGAGCTTCTTAAGTAGAAACCAGTGGTGGGTTATAAGGGTATTATTTTCTATACCTTCGCCGCGTTTTGGCATATAGTTGCTATAAAAGGCCTAGATATATTATTTGTAATTAATAGCGCGTATAATAGAGCTAAAATATAAGTTCTACTAGGTCGAATTACTTTAGATCAACTAGTAGAATAAAATATTAGAATATTTTAAAAAGTATAAATATTATAACCGTAACGGAGTAATATAAAATCCGGCACCAAATCTAATTAAACCCCTATCTTACTACGTTATTATAGAGGTAGCAAGTATAAGATCGCGAAAATTAACTCTAGATTTTAGCTCTAGATTTTAAAACGTACCTTAAGTTAATTAAATTCTGCCTACTCCCCACTAACTATAATCTTTTAAAACTCCTTGCGACGCTGCGGCGATATCCTAATATACCTTATAATATTATATAGCCGACTAAGCGCTCCCTACTTCCTTTAAATTATCGCGATAGCCTTAAAATCTCACCGGCTATATACTAACTTAAGCTCCTCTAAAGTAGTATCTGTAGTCCTGCCTAAAAGAAAGGCCTAGGCGGCTAGGTTAACTATATAGCTAAGATATTAAAGGCAACAACGTTTCCGCTACCTCTCTATTATTTAGGGGTAAAGAGTTCTTAGAATTAAGTTAATAGCTATTATTAGGAATAAGGCAAGTTGCCATCAAGTTAGGCAAGTTGCCGTCACGTAGGGCAAATTGCCGTCACGTGACGCCGCGGCACTAGCGTGGTAGGGAACCTTAAGTTCCTTACCCTTCCCCTAGACAATATATAACAACAATTATCATACTACCTACAACTTATAGATACGTGATATTACCTTATAAGACCAATACTAATTAGTAGTTAACTTCACAGTTATACCATAGAATAGCTAGGTATTTCACTAAGAAGAGACGAGCCACTATACCAGTGCTACTCGTGCTAAAGGAAGCTGTCTTTTAAGGTTAGAACTGGTCCTAAACCTTAAATAAAACTCTTCCATAAATCTAAGGATCTAAAAGGCCAGAATTGGTCCTAAGCCTTTCCCAGATTACGGATTCTTGCGTCTATTATACAGAACAACACGCTTTACAAGTCTTCGCGATTTAAGGCTAGAACTAGTCCTAAGCCTTATAATCGCAAATATACGTCACAAACGCATACTAAATAACAATCCCTATACCGATAATACTTCCTTTCCTCCAAAAATATAGCTACTCTAAACAACTAAAAAAACTCCTTACTACTAGGGGTAACTAAGCACGCGAAACTTATTAATAAAGATTAAGACGAATTCGCCTTTAATATAACAACTTATACTATAAAATAAGTTAACGGCTTTCTTCTACACCATATTGTATTCTACCAAAATAGATATTACGCCGATTTACAACTATAGGAGTATTTTAGGGAGGATTTTGTAGGATGGACTACTGATACCTAGGCACTTAGTAATATTAATATTGTTTAGGATTTTTAAGACTTTCTCTATAGGAATGGGGTATACGTTACTAAGAATAGTAACCCAATTGCTAGCAATATTTAGGCCGTTATTATTAGTATAGAAAAACTAGTATAGACGGAAGCTAAGATTACACGTTAACTACGGAAACCCAAAACCAACCTACATTCTTTAGAAGGCAACTTTAATTCATATTAAAACCCCTAAAACGCTAATTCCCCACCTAGAGGTGCTCTCCTACCTAGAGGTACTCTCCTATCTAGAGTTACCCTTCTTCTACCTCCTCTACTGCCTTTAACTCCTTCGTCCCAGCCAACTAATAAGCCTTTATCTTAAGAAGTTACGAATCTAATAAAGATATATTTGGACAAAGAGAAGAAGTTTGGAGGAGAACTGTATAATATACTTAGAGTAAAACTATAGGTCTTTTATAACTGTTGTAATAAAGTTAGAATTTAACGCCACTAGTTCTATTACGCTTTCTCTATTATATTAAAGGGATAGGCGGTAATATTCTACTATGACTATATTATAGGTAGAAACTATAGCTTTAATATAATACTTTAGCTTACTAGAGCCCACTTTAAGACTAATAAGAATTGCTAACTCTATATATCCGAATAGCGGGAGACTACACTTTAGAGAGTTATTACTTCTAACCTAATAAAGACTCGTTTAGAGTGCCTTTAACTACTCTTTAATAAACTCTAGAAAATCTAACGTAGCCTTACTAAAACCTACTAAAATAAGAATAGTCTAAGGGACCAGGTTATCTTAGCCTGCCGTAGCGTTCTTAAGTGTAATTTAGCGCTATATAAACCTATAAATACCTTTAAAGGAGTATACGCCGAACTATGCTCTACTATAGGTACTGTAATATAAATATAAGAATCTTAATAGTTCTATACTAAAAACCCTACCTAAACCGGTATTCTAGACTAATATAACTAGAACTAGATAAACCGTACATATAGTAGTCGTAAGAGGGACTATAGCAGAGGGTATAATTAACATTAACTATAAGGCAATCGCGGAGGTCCTTATAGAGGTCTATTTTAAAGTAATTACTAGAAGAAGTGCTACGTCTATAAAAAGCCAAATTGCTAGTTAACTAGGCATTCTCTTAATAAACAAAAGGAGGCATATAATAAGTTTTAATAGAGTATAAGAAACGTTAAAAATTATAAGGTTACTATAGCCTACTTCTAAAGCTTCCTAGTCCAATTTAAAGGCGTAGAAGATCTTAAGGGTAAGGTTAATAAGGCCGAATAGCTCCTTATAGATATAGAAATTAAGGACTACTCTCCTAACTAATACTTTACTAAGTATGGTAAGGTAAATGGTATATAAACCGTTACTGTCCTTAATAACCAATCTACGCTCTACTATGTTATAAAGTTAGATATTTTTAATAAGCTAAAGGAAAGTTCCGCGTTTTCCTTTAATAACAGATACTTAGCGAACGTCTTTTATAGTATTATACCAGATACTAAAGCCGCAGGAGTATCTATAGTAGGAGAACCTTAAGTTCGAGCTCTCCAGCAGCTTAATAGCTCTATTTAGATTGACTAATTAACGGTAGGCTAATATATAATTTGCTTTAGTAAGGGTACTATAATCTCTCTCGGTATAATTAAGGTCCAAACCCTATTAGGATATATCACTTTCTATATTATTCCCGTAAACACCCCGTTTCTATTCTACATCTAAGATATAAATAGATTAGGCGTTAAGCTCAATAACCCTAAAAATATGCTTATTTAGGGAGATAACCGGGTGCCCGTTATACGCAAGTGGGGTTACCCTTAGTTACTCCTTTAACAGCTAGAAAGGAGCGTTACTTAAAGCCACTTAACTAAGTTAGAGCTACATTAACTACACCATCGTTTTAGCCACCTATCCGTTTATTAACTGCTTAGAGTCCTCTAGCGAGTAGGTTATAAAGTTAAGCTTAAGGCAATTAAGCATCTTATAAAGTACTGCTATTACTGCTAAATAAACCAAAAGTCCCCCGGTCAATTTAAGTTTACCCTTAAAGATGACTATAACTTTAACTTCTATATTATTATAGATGTTATATATCTTAGCGACAAGCCAGTACTTTAAGTTATTAACTTTTTAACCTCCTTCTAAGCTGTATACTTTTTAAAAGATATATTAACTAGGAACGCATAGGATACTCTTTAATTATACTAGATTAATGTTTACCTAGAACCCCCTAATTAAATCATTTACGATATAGGAAAGAACTTTTTATCTATAGAGTTTTAATAATAGGTAAAGGCAATAATAATTAAGGTTAAGGAAGTCCCTATAGAGGCATATAATAGTATTAGAAAAGTAGAATAATATTATACGCCATCACGCCGCGTATATAAGATTATTTCTTTAAAACTAGAGGGTGCTAATAAAGAGCTTATCCTATAGATAGCTATTAAGGCTGTTAACGATACCGCTAGCCTAAATAGGCTTGTACCTACGTTGCTAGTCTTTAGCGCCTACCTTTAAATAACTAATAATTTTCTACTATCTCCCTTTATTATATAATAAGCTAAGGCTATTCGCAAGGCAATAAAGGAGGTATAATACCTCTACGCCACGCGTTAGGTTAACAACGCACTAGGAATAAGAAATGGCCTAAATACCTTAACTATGCTTAACCTACCACTCCAATCTAAGGTACGCGTATAGCGTAAAAAGAGAGGATGGTTAGGCCTATATAAACTTATTATAATTAATAGTTAGACTTGCACTCTTTAGATACCCTATAAACCTACTTAATTCCATTTAACTGTTATTAAGCCTTACTATAAAAATAACAGTTCTGAGCCTTTATAGAATACCCTAGAAGATACCCTAGGAGATACCCTAGAGGAGAACCACGATTAACGTGCCCTAAAAGGCGACTACGACCCTAATATAACTATAGTAGGTACGCCGTAACTATAACGCGGTAAAGGTCGCCCAAAAGGATTATAAAACCGCCAATACCTTATTAATTTTAAAGAGCAACTCGTTGCCGCCATTAAGAATAGAGTCGAGTTATTAATAGCCTTTATAATAGCTAAAGAAAAGGCTGACTTTAAGCTCGCAAAATAGCTCCGAAAGGAAGGCTGTATTATAACTCTAGGAGCTCCTTTCCAAGCATTTAATAAGCAGGAGATTGACGGCCTTATTATAAGAGGAGTTTTTAAATTTAAGAAATATAACCCTACCAAATTTAATGGAGTTCGCATATTTAAGTTAAGAATAGTTAATAAGATTAAAGGTAAAGCTACTAATACCCTATTTAAGAAGTCAAGGCTAGTTATTTAAGGTTATAACGACGATGGCAAGGAAGTAATTCTTATATAATCCCCTATAATTCAACGAGCTAGTTAGCGAGTTATTGTTACGCTAGCTCCCTCCTTAATAAAAAATAAAATGGCGGTTTATCTGCGAGATATTACCTAGGCCTACACCCAATTAGAGATACGCCTTTAGCGCTTAATACTAGTATACCTTCTAGAGTAAATTCGCCACTAATATCCTAAGGATATAATTATGGTCGTACTTAAGCCATTATATAGAATCGCAGAGGTAGGAACTTATTAGTGGGCTACCTATAGCAAGCACTATAAAGAGAAGCTTTTAATAACTACTTCTATATTCGATCCCTGCTTCCTTATTATAACTACGGGAACTCTATCCAGAATTATCGGCATGCAAACTAATAATACAATTATCTTAAGAGACGACCAATTCTCAGCTCTTAAATAAGATAAGCTAGGGAAGGTAAATCTTATAGTAAAGCCAAAGGAAAGACTTAATTTAAAAATACTACTGCTCTTTAATAAATATATCCTCTCCCTAAATAAGAACTCTATTGCTCTACGCCAAAAGGGTTAAGGTAAGAAGATTAACGTCATTAACGTTAATTCTCTAAAGTAAGGATACGTAGAGTAACGCGCTTGCGGAGCTTATATGGCTTCTATCTATTAACCCAAAGCTTCCTTTAATCTCTCTATTGCCGCTTAATACTAGGAACTAATTAAGGAGGACATCCTTGCCCTAAATAAGCGCCTTTTCTAGTAAATAACCCATCTTAATCGGGGACTACTCTATATGCCTATTAATCTTCCTATTACTAAGCTCTTTATATTTATTAATAGATTATTTACAAATAATAAAGATTTTAGCTCCTAGCTAGGATATAAAATTATTATCGCGAACGAATCTACTAGAGAGAATAACTTTATAATCTACAGTAACCTTATCTATTAGAGCTTAACTAAAAGCAAGCGCGTCACTTAAAGCGTTCTCGCATTAGAGATATATAGAATAGTTAGTAGAATAAATATAGCAATTGCAATTAGAACTACCTTAAAGATAATTACAGATCGACTTAAACTTCCTACTATTCCTATAATTATATACACCAACTTATATTCCCTCTATAAGTATTTAGTTAAGCTTAGTACCATAAAGGAGAAGCGCCTTATAATTAATATTATGGCACTTTAGCAATCCTATAAGCGTTAAGAACTCTTTAAGATTTAATAGATTAATAGCTAAGATAACTCGGTAGATGTGATAACAAAGGTAAGCCTAAATAAGGCACTAGAGACGTTCGTAAATATAAATACTCTACGTATACAAGTTAAAGGTTAGGTTAAGAGGGAAACTTAAAGAAGTTAAGATTTTATAGAACTTTAACCACTAGTTAAAGTTATCTAATTAGTTAGATTCTTGCTAAGAGCGCCACACCTAATTAATTTAGGTGGTGGTATAGAGTTCCGCCGACGCTATTCGTTAAGCTAGCTAATTAAGATTTTCTATACCCGGCATGGAAAATCGCTATTGGCTCGCTTACTACTAGCGCCTTAGCGGCCTACCCGTCTTTACGTTAACCCCTAACGCCCTTCTTCTTCTTCTTCTTTCCTATAGCTTTGTACCTTTATATAGTAGCAATCTATAAGTGTATATAGATGGCAACTATAAAAGAAGAGTTACTAGTGTTGGGAATAAGGCAAGTTACTATTAAGTTAGGCAAGTTGCCGTCACGTAAGGCAAATTGCCGTCACGTGACGCCGCGGCACCAGCGTGGTGGGGAACCTTAAGTTCCTTACCCTTCCCCTGGATAATATATAATAACAATTATTATACTACCTATAACTTGTAGATACGTAATATCACCTTATGAGACTAACAGCTATATTATTACTTAACGCGTTATTAAGTATAAAATACCTAATTTAACTTCTAATTCTATACTTACTAACTACATCAAGAACTACTTAGGCTATATTGGCGCCGCTATGCTCTCCCTTAAGCTGCCGTAAGGCAAGAAGCTTCGTTTAGTAAGCTCTATCGCGATTAATATAATAGGCAACTATCGCGATAATGGCGAAGTAATTTGGTAATGTCTATAAGTTAAAGGACAGGTATATATTCGAATGAGCTTCTTATAAGTTTTCTTGCAGTAACCTCTTCTGCTTCTTAAACTCTCTTATTACCTACTTACGTACTATATTTCGCGAGGGAAGCAACCTTATAAGGCCCTTATTTAGATGCTAAATTATTTTAATAAAGTAGATGTTCTTAATCTAGTAAAATATAATATAGTAGTATATAAGCTACTAAATTAGTAAATGCTTAAAAGCTTTATACTAGGCCTTCTAAATATAATCCTACTGCGAAATAAAGCGGTAAATTAGGCCTTTAGCTAGAATTACTTTGCCGTTCTTGTTAAGTTAATAAGCCCGTCTTTAGTAGCCTAACACTATCAAATTACTATTAAGCGCTGTTTCTAAATTAGTTGGTATTTATATAAGAGAGCAGGGCAACTTACTAAGAGGCTTATACTTTAGATCCTTCTTCTAATCTAGGTAGTAGCAGTAGTAGTAATATTAAACGCCTATAGCCTCGTGAATAATCATATATCCTTTTCCTTTACCCTATATATACGACGACTTTATACGGGCCTTCCCCTTCTATACAACGTTATCGCTACGCCTGTACCACTGGCCGTAGATCTTAATTCTAGTTCGCGCAGAAGCCTGCCTTAGTAGAGGCTCCAGATCTAGGCTAGACTTAACTTTATAATAGGTAAGAGGCTCTACCGGAGCTTTATGCGGCTTCATCTTTTAGCGCTTTATTCGTTAACTACTAGAGCCCTAGCTAATACGCTTTTAAGATGCGGCGGAAGCCTTGCCTATAGAACAACTACTACTTATAAGGCTGCTTCTTCCTCCTTTATATAACGATTAACCGGTTAAAACAAAGGCCTCTATTAAATTAGCGATAGGTAGAAATAAGGGCAATAGATAAGGCGACGCAAGAAGGAGGCAACGCGTAGAAATAGGCGACGTATAACACTAAGCTTAACTCTTAAAATAGTATCCGGAAATGAGGTGGTAGATTTTAACTATTTGGGGCTCCGGCTCCCCTATATAGCGTGCGCTCTTACCCAAATCATTACCGCTAAAGGCCTATACTAACTCTGCTGGTTTAGCTGGTTACCCGGTTAATTAGAGAGCTTTAAAACCAACCAGCTGCAAGCTAATTAAAGCTCCAAACCGGTTGCGATTTTGAGGCAATTTCCAACCAACCAACCAATAAGCGAACCAGACCAGTTACATCACTGGGCTCTACAAACGTCTATATAATCGCCCGTATGAACGCCTATATAATTAGTCGATTAATCGGTTAATTGGCTATATAAACGCCTATACAATTAATTAATTAATTAACTAAACGCCTGTACGAACGTCTCTACGAACGGTTCTATAAATGGCTCTATGCACGGCTTTTACGCACAGCTCTACAAATGTCCATACAATTAATTAATCAATTAATTGCCTATACGAACGCCCGTACAAACAATTAATTAAACGCCTATACAATTGCCTATACAATCGTCTCTATAAATGTCTCTGCAATTAATCGCCAGAACAAACGGCTGCACGTCTGTATGTCTGCACGTCTATACGTGGCTCTGCGCAAGGCTCTGCACGAAGCTCCGCACGAGGCTCTACCAAAGCTCTGCACGAGGCTCTACTAAAGCTCTGCACGAAGCTCTACCAAAGCTCTACACAAGGCTCTATTAAAGCTCTGCACAAGGCTCTGCCTAAAGCTTACCCCCTACTGCGAAGCATGACGGAGGTATAGGATTTATAAAACAAATCCATACCTACTAGTATATGTTAATTAAGCTCTATACAATAAGGCTCTAAATTAAAGCTTTGTGTTAATTAATCGGCTTATTAATTATAAAGTCGGGTCAAAATTTTCGTTGGGGGGTACTAACGATCCGCATGTTAATTCTCACTGCTTAATTAAATTTCTTAACTCCTTTCTTTTTAAATATTTTGCATAAACCACAAACTCTAAAGCCAATTTATCTCCTTTTATACCTTTAACTACTTATAATTTAGTTAAAACTATATTAAATTTTTTAAAAAGGGGTAGATTTACACGCACGGAAGCTCTGCGCACGGAAGCTCTGCGTACGGAGGCTCTGCGCGAGGCTCTTTACGAAGCTCTGTACACGGAGGCTCTGCACGACGGCTCTACGTACGGCGGTTCTGCAAACGACGGCTCTACTACTGTTAGATAACTTATATAGAGCTATTCATTGATGAAAATGGGTTAATTGATTGATGATCTTGGTGGTTTTTGACCTAGGGCCCCTGGGCTTAGACGAAGATATTTACAATGCACGTGACCCGTGCATGTGACTCGTGCACGTCCTACGCCTCCGAGAATACAGATTATCTAATACACCCCCTTAGCTTCAACCTAGTCGAGGACAAAGCTAGCCACCTTCTCGTGTTCGTTAATGCGTTAATTAAACTATAATCTCATCTAAATCCTTCCGTCTCGCTCTAATATTCTCCCTTAGGTCCTCCAGTTGCTTCTCCTTATTTAGCTGCTCCTTAATATCTACTATTCCAATTATATTAACGAAGCTCTTAAACCTCTACTTGGGTAGGGCCTTTATAAGTCCATCGGCGATTATCTCCTTTATTACTTTCTATTAAAATAGCACTTGTCTTATTGCGTATTCTTAACGTAACTAGTATTAATAGATATTAACGTATTAGCTCTTATAGGTAGGTCTCCTAGGGCTTATTAATTTCCGTAGACTACTAAGCGTGCGTTATATTTCTGGAGAAATCCGTACTTATCCGTCTTATAGACGAATACCTATATTAAGCTAAGGACCTGCTATCCCTTTACGTACTTTTTATCTGTTTCTTAAAACGACCTTATTTAATAATAAGATAAGAGATGGGCTTGTTAAGCCTCTTAGAACTAATCTTAAAGAGGATACGTATTAAGGTTCTGGATTAACTAGGGTGGCGAAGGTAGGTTTTTCCTATATAATTTAATATCGCGTATTCTGCCTAATTTTAGCTTACTATCGTTAAGTTAACTATTAAGGTTAAACTTCCTTCCTACTAAGAAGGCGCTATAATAGGCTAACGTAATCCTTTTAGTAACAAAGTCTTTAAACCTATTATCACTGGCTTCCTTAAATGAGTCTTTAACTAAGTTGTTGGACACCCCCTAAGTGTTAAACGCATCTCCTACTTAATAAGCGACGTCTTAATTAGTACCTTGTACATCTAACTTTATAGGATACTTAACGTAAAAGATATATAGAGATTCTTTATCTTCTTCTATTAGAGGTGGTGTATAGTATATATCTTTAAGAGCTCTTGCAAGCTTAAGATCTGCTAACTTATTAAAGGCTTAAACTGGCTTATTATTAACGTCGTTGTCTTCCTCTTAGATTAACGGTTTAAATACTTCTTTATTGTCTTCTAGAAGGACCTTATTCTTAGTCTAGGTATTAGGGAGTTAAATCTTCTTAATTAGCGTATTTAATTTGTTATATAGATTCTTTAAGATATCTATTTGCTTACCGTTAAAGAACGTCTTTTTATTAAAGATAACGTTCCTTATAGAGATAACGATACCCTTATATAGAATCCAGATCCTATAGATATTAGTAGAGTTATAGCTAATAAAGTAGCCGATATGGGCTTACAGATCTAGCTTACTTAGCCTTTTCTTCTTTAGCTAGGCATCCGACGTTATCGCGTACACCCTATAGCCGTAGGCTTTTAGGTACGCTAGTTGCGGTTTTCTTAATCTGCTATTAGCTAGGAAGGTATAAAACCTCTTATATAGCAATTTCCATCTATTGCTTTCCTATGGCGTTTAATCTTAAAGGTAGACTATATAGTTAACAATCTTATCCTATAAGTTATAAGGTAGATTAGCAGCAATTCTTATTATACGTACTCTCTTAATAATTACACCCCCTAAGCGTTTGGCGGTACTATTTTATACTTAAGTATATAGCGCCGAAGGCTCGAATATAATCCCTTAGGTCCGTAGCTATTTAAGGGTTTTTCTTCTCCCTAGCTCGTTGTCTAATCTAATAGTATTAACTTTAAGGTTACACCTTAGACGAATCCATTAGATGAAATCTTTAAGCACTTATAGTGTTTCCTTTTTCTTATTATGCGTTATTATAAAGTACGGGAAGGATCTTCCTAAGTAGGTATTATGGATAAGTATAACTCGTATAAATCCGGTATGCGCTTCCTTAAGGTTAGTCTAGTTAATATAGAGGTTAAGATAGGGTTTATTAATTTTTTATTTTAAGAACCTTTATAAGACCTAATACTTAATTTTAGCGAGACTATAGTATTAACATTTTATCGTCTTAGGGTCTTAAAGCTTAACTTTTAGGGCGTTAATACCTAAATAATAAAGGCTTATAGGTCCTAAATAACCTAGACGCAGATACTATAGTTATATATTACCTTTTAAGTCTAGATAAATGTCTCTTAATAATATTCTACGCTTTTGTTAGCGACGTAGCAGTTAGCTTATATTAAACGCTAATAGACTTCCTAGTCGGACGTATTTAATAGTCTATTATTTATAATATTCTTCCATTTAATATAGGATTATATTATCCTTCTAAACTAGAAGATTATTATCTCCTTTATTGTCCTAGTAGTACCCTTATTTTTAAAGTAGATGGAATAACACTAGATTTGTATTAAAGTCCGTATAAAAGGCAACGTCCTTAAGATATAGGATTCCCTTACTCTTGTTTGGTTTTGTGACTTAAATAGTGACATTACTGTAGCCTAGTATAGGCACTTCTAAGCTGCTAGCGATAATATATTTGTGTCTTAAAGCTTTCCTAAAGTTATAGAAACGAGAGAGGTTATTAAAGATATAGAGAGTGGTTCCTGAGTTAAGAATAGTTAATAGCTTTAGTAGATGAAGTTAACCAGTATAAAACGATTCTAGGAATATTACATTAGCTTCTCCCTTAACCTTAACTATCTTCTAACTCTTATCTTATTATTGCTAAGCTTTATCTTCTAATTACTTAAGCTTAAGTTATTCTACTTGGGCAGCTAGATCCTTATTATACTCTACCTTTATAAGCACCTTTCTTATATATATACCTACGGCTTTAAATCCCTTAGGCCTCTTGCACTTAAATAAATACTAATAGTTAGGAAGGGTATATCCCCTTATATTGCATACTAGGCATTTAAGGTTCTTTAACTTCTTAAAAGACGTTCTCTTTAGTCGGGTTTATCCTTGCCCTTTTTTAGCTACTTTTCCTTTTTAGACCTTTAGTAGCAATAGAGATATCCTCTTTAGACTCTCTTGCAAAGTCTACGTTAAATATACTCCCTCTAGTAGTTAAGGATAGTATAACTTTTAAGAGGTTTACGAATACTTCTTATAGCTCTATTATTACTTTACAGTATCCTAATAAGTAAGCCTATTTAGTATTGTTTGCCTGTTTTATATATAGAATATAGTAGGTTTTACTTATAGGTTGTATTATATTTATAAGGTCTATAAGCTAGATTCTATTATTTATCTATAGAAGTGTAACGGAACCTTATAGCAAGTACTACGGTGGGTCCTGTTATTGGGCTAGGTATATAGGTGAAGCGTAAAGTCAACAACGTAATAATAACTGGTGGAGTGGTTGCCTAATAGATTAACTCTAATTATATTCTAAGAATCACTACAAGGAAGGAACTATCTAGGTAGGGACTAAGGGTCCTTAAATATACAACTATACTCCTATAAAATCCTTCTTATACGTAATATACGTAATATATATAATATACGTAACGTTCCTCTTATACTTCGCGTATCTTACGTATTATATTATATAACCTTAGTTACTATTCCTTGTTATATAGTTCTACCGGCTCTATTCTAGACCGTGCCTATATTAACTAACTAGCTTTTTCTAACTCCTCTCTAAGTAGTTATAATATTATACTTAAAGCGTCTGTAACACTATCTCCCTCTTCTCTATCTTTGTCCTTAAAGATTCCTAATATCTCTAAGTTATTCACTAGAGGTATAATATCCGTCTAATTAATTTAGTTAATATTATTACTTATAATACCTTTAAAGGTTTCTAAACCTCCTTCTTCTTTACAGGTGCAGCGTTATACTCGCACTATTGCTTTAATATTATTGCTAGGTGAAATAATACTATTTCTATATTCTTGTTATGCGAAAGAGGGGTTAGTCTATATTACGCTGGTAAGTCCTTCGTCTTAGTAACCCTCTTTTTATTTAGAGTGCACTAAAGCAAATATTTATTTGTTTTGCGACGTTCGCTTTATATCTAACGCTAAGTATACGCGTCCTATAACTCTTAATAGTTATTAAGTTCCCTAAGTAATTTACTATAGGGTCTTGTGTTTAATCTACTGCTATAAAACTTAATAGTAAGCTCTTAAGCGCTTTAGATAAACTGCGTTGTTCGTAAAAAGTAGAGTAAGAGGCTGCGGCTACTTAATAGTGTGCCCTTAAAGCTCGTCTCTTTACTTCTACCTATCTTCTTTATCTTAAGAAGGTTTATAAAAAGGTTTATTCTAAGGAGTAAAAACTTATAAAATAAGGTCTATAGGAACTTAGTAATAAAAGAATGGATTCTCTTCTAATAGTAAAGAAAACAACTCTAAGTAATTTAGCAATTGTTCTTCCTAGGTCCCCCTTAAGTAACTCGTTCTTTAATAATTCTTTTTTAATATTACCTGACCTATTTTCTTCTAATACTCCTATACCTTTCCTATAGCGTTCTTTAAATTTTCTAGTGGTTCCTAGGTAGTCTTATTATAGCCTATTTACTTAACCTTATACTATATTTTATTGTTAACGTCCTTATAACTAATAATCTTTAAAACTTACCATTTATCTTCTTCTTATCCTCTATATATGTCTGCTTCGTAGACTAGTAGCTTAACTTCTCTATATACTGGCTCTAGCATTATAATATACTATATAGGGTAGATCTTTATCTTGGCTAGTAGGTTTAACTTAAATATAACTGGTAAAATCCTCTAACTAATTTTAAAAGGTCCTAGCCTAATGTAGTTTAACTTCTTGCTTAGTTATTAACTCTTAAAATTTTTATATAGTAGCTATACTTTATCTCCCTCCTTAAGATCTGGTCCCTTAGATCTCTTAATATTGTAGTATTTCTTTATTCTTTACTATACTACCTTAGCTGTTTCCGTAAGGTTCTTATAAAGATTTATTAATATCTCTATTCTTTGCTTAGCTATACTACTTATCTTTTTTACTTAACGTGGCGATAGTAATATTCTTAGCTTATATCTATAATTCGCCTTAAATAGTAACGTACCTATTTCTTCTTATAGTATTATATTATATATAAACTATATAACTAGTAACAGTAATACCTAATTATTCTGTATATAGTTAATATAATATCTTAGATACTATTCTAGTGTCTAATTTAATCTTTCTATTTAACCGTCTATCTATAGGTAATATATAATAGAAGTTGCTGCTTAAACTTCTTATTCTGCTAAGAATACCTTCTAGAATGCTGCTATAAATCTTAAATCTCTATCTAATATAATCTTGCTTAGTACTCTATACCTTATAAACACTTCTTTAATATAGATTCTAGCGATATCTTCTACTAATATTTCTTTTGTATACGCTATAAAGTATCCCCACTTTATAAGCTTGTCTACTATCACTAAGATTATATTATAATCTTATCCGGTAATAGGATTTCTTAATTTTGGCAACTTAATAATAAAGTCCTATAATATAACCTCCCATAGTCTCTCTAGTATTTTAATAAGTTGTAGCCCTCCGTATAGCTTATACCTTATTAGTTTATTTCTTTAGTAATCTAGACACTCCTTAATGACCTTTCTAGCTATCCTCTAGATTCCGTCAATAATATACTCCTCTTAAAGTCTTAATACTAGGCCTATAGCTCCGTTGTGTCCTTAAGTTAGTTCCTTATAGAAATCTTCTATAAACTACTCTACTATGCTTCTTAGGATATACTTTACTTCTTAGTTTCCGTATATTTCCATCTATAGATCTTTTAGCTATACTTCTAGAATTCTTTATACCTAAAAGCTTTCTAGTAACTTATAGATTTTCTCTAATTCTTCCTAAGTTACTATAATTTTTGGATAATTATACCTAATTATTCTATCTATATCCTTTCACAATAAAGCCCCTAATAGCTTTTTATTATTTTATAGTTTAGCCTTTTAACTTAGAGCATCCGCTCTTGTATTATCTATACCTTTAGTATACTAAATCTCAAAATAGTACTCTATAAGTATCTTTGCCCATTTAACCTGTCTTTAGTTAAGTTCCTTCGTTATTAGAAATCCTATTAGGTTCTTATAATCCGTCTTAACTATAAATAGTTCTTCCGTGCTTTATAAGAATGCCCTTTATTCCCTTAGTGCTATAACTATACCTAACAACTCCTTATTATAGATGTTATAGTTTAGTTCCGGTAGTATTATCTTCCGACTATAGTATGCTACTAAGTGCTATCTATCTGGATACTTCTATATAAAGTATACCCCTAGTATAAAGTCTAATGCATCTATCTTAATAACCGTTTCTAGTCCTAGTTAATAGATTTTAAGAACTGGCTCTTAGGTAAACAACCTTTTAACTTCTTTAAATAGTTTTTATTGTTCTTCTCCCTATACCCATAGTTCTTCTTTCTTCGTTAGCCGCGTAAATAGCTTAATATCCTTTAACTATTACGCTATAAACCTTCTACAGTAATTGCAAAACCCTAAAAACAATCTTAACTGCATAACGTTCTCTAGTTCTTACTAATTTACTATAGCCTCGATCTTCTTTAGATCTATACTAAGTTGGCCTAGTTTAATAATAAATCCAACAAAATCTGTCTTCCTAGTAAAGAATTTATATTTCTTAATTGCTACTAGCATCTGTTCTTCTTATAGTCTCTTTAAAACCCATTTAATGTGTTCCCTATATTCTTCCTTAGTTATTAAGTAGATAATAATATTGTTAAGGTATACTATAACAAATTCATCTAAGTATTCTCCTAACACATTATTAATTCGCTTTTAAAATGTTGCTAATGCGTTTATAAGCCCGAATTATATAACTAATAGTTTATATAGTCCTTCCTTTAACCTAAAGGCTACTTTCTATTTATTGCCTTCCTTAATTCTAATCTAATAGTACGCCTATCTTAGATCTATCTTTATAAAGATTTGCGCGTTACCTATCCTATTTTAGATCTTGCTAATTAAAGGTAAAGGATACCTATCCTTCCTGGTAATGCTATTTAACTATCTATAGTCGATACACAGCCTTAGCTTGCTATTCTTTTTTAGGACGAATAATACTAGATAACCCGCTAATGATTGCGATAGTCTAATATATCCCTTTTATAAGTTCTCCTAGATAAACTCTTTTAATACTCTACCTTCTTCTTTAGTAAGCTTATAGATTAGAAAGAACCTTAGACTTATTCCTAGTTCTAATTTTATCTTATAGTCCTATACTATATACTCTAACAGCTTTTTACTTTCCGGTAACTATAGTTTCTTACTATACTTGTGGTATCTTTTTGGTACATAACTTAAGCCTTGCTTAGTCTCTTCATATATTACTCCAACTTAGTACTATACCATTTTAGCTTATTATTGTATCTTATGGCATTAAGTATTTTTAATATTAACCTAACCTGTAATCTAATTAATCTTTAAATTATATTCCTATAACTAAGGTATCCCTAGTATCGCCTTATCCTTCCCCAACGGTAGAATATTAAAAGATATCCGAATTTGTCTTCCTTTAATAGTTAGCTAAATAGGTCCTATTTTAAGATTAATAATGCCGTCTCCGTAGGCTATTAGATCTCCTAAAATTGTTACTAATAAATATAGGTGCTCCTTTCTCCTGTGTGGTAGTCCTATTCTTTTAACTACTGCTAGTAAGATATGGTTCCTTATTACTCCACTATCTATTAGTGCTTTAAACTATTAATCTTGCTATTTAACTTATAAATTTAGGTATCTTCCTTAAATTCCTTTAAGGGTCTAAGGCTCTACTACTAGTTCCCTCTAATTCTGTAGGCCTCTACTTTTCCCAACTATTAGCTACTAGATCCTATTTATACTTAGTTTACTTTTAGCTAATACTTAGTTTGCTTTTTATCCTTAATATGCTATAAATAGGTATTCTCTAGATATTCCCACCACTATTATCTATTTAGGTATTCTTCCGTAAGGAATCTTCCTAGTTAAAGTATTAAGTCCTCTTATTCTTAAACTTCTACTAAGTACTAGCTATATATATACTTAGCGTTTTAGTATTTTGCCTTATCCGTTATCTAATATATTCTTATTAGATACTTCCAATTCTTATCTTTTGGTATTCTATATATACCGTATATATTATCCACGTATACTATCTATAATAGTATATAATATACTTAGTGTCTTAGGTTAACTCTTAGCTCGTCTTTATTCTTAAGTTTAAACCTTTCTTATATTAATTTAAGCGTCGTAACTTTATTTATAGGTACTAAGATTTATCTTTTGCTTCTCTAGTCCTCTAATTACTCCTCTAGATCTTTTAATGTTATAATTAAGGCTCCTTTAATATAAGTTATAGCCTTTTCCGTAATTAGGTGGTCTTAGATAACTTTTTCATCTAACTATATATAGAAATCTTCCCACTTATTGTTATGTCGCTGCCTATACTACTTTTAGTATAGCTGCTTAAGTATATACGCTCTATCCGTAAGGAAGTATCTTTTTATTACTATATCGTAACAGCCCTTTATATATTGTTCCTTAAACCTAGTTAAGATTCCTAAATCCTCTTCTTATTCCAGTTTAGTAAGCCATTTAGCTCTTAGTATGCCTGCTCTTAGCCTATTAGTAATTCTTTATACTAGCGCTCTATCCTTTGTACGTCCTAATATACTAGATCTCTTATCTAGTTTTTGTTCTTGCTATGCGATAATTCTTTACCTAAACTCTTCTATGGTTTCTTTTAGTTTGCGTCTTACGCTCTAATCCTCAAAGTCGTCTTACTTCTTAATCCTAGTATTAACTTTTTAATCTTTAGTCCGAACACTTCGTTTAACTAGTAAATCCTCTAGGTTTATATATTTATCTCCTAGTCTAATTACTATTTATACTGTAGATTCTCTAATCTATAAAGAAGCTCCTTACCTCTTACTTATGGGTATCCTAATTCGTACTCTGAATTCTTAGTTTCTTAGATTCTTTAATCCTAAGCTTGCTTCTAACTTAAGCTTAGCTCCCGCCTTAGTTTAATTAGGTGTCCGTAGTGTTCTTATTTTATCTTAAGAGTCTTAAATCTTATCTATCTCGTCTTAAGAATTTAATACCTGTGGGAAACTCTGTCCCGAGCTTATTCGTATATTTCTAAACTAAGCTACTGCCCTGCTTTATCGGTTTTCGTCCGTTATAGGTCCTTAGGTATGCCTTATCTCGTCTTAAGAATCTTAGTTATCTCTTATCTTATCTTAAGAATCTTAAGCCTTTAGCCTTTTGCCTTTATCGAGTGGTAAATTAGCACTAGTAGTCGTCTGCTTACTTAGTCTCTATAAGACGCTCTTCCTGCCGTCTTATAAAGCGATGGATGCCGTATCTAATGGTATTATAATGCCCGTTACTGAACCTTACTCTATAGCGGTCTTAGTTTCTACCTTTAATGCTAATACCTTAAGATCTTCTTTCTTAATATCGCTAAATGGATTTTTCCTAAAGTCCCTTTCTAAATACTGCCTTATCGACACTATACTAAAAGTTGCTATTAGATCTTTGTTACATTTATAGAGCCTATCTTACTCTTTATAGTCTTAGGTAGCTCTTAGTTTCTCTAAACTAGGTTCCTATAGCTAATAGCTTACGCCGTACTTAGCGTCTTTATAAATTTAGTA